>Ga0123352_10019183_pt1 | contig 10904 bp, 6 predicted proteins | sample TergutLab28metaG_FD_89700 | JGI IMG/M metagenome (GOLD analysis project Ga0123352, IMG submission 89700) | Labiotermes labralis P1 segment gut microbial communities from Petit-Saut dam, French Guiana - Lab288 P1 | ecosystem: Host-associated > Arthropoda: Insects > Digestive system > Gut ... | reverse complement strand
GATAGATAGATAGATAGATAGATAGATAGATAGATAGATAGATAGATAGATAGATAGATAGATAGATAGATAGATAGATAGATAGTTAGATAGATAGATAGATAGATAGATGGATAGATGGATGGATGGATGGATGGATGGATGGTTGGATGGATGGAAGGATGGATGGATGGATGGATGGATGGATAGATGGATAGTTGGATGGATGGATGGATGGATAGATGGATGAATAAATATATTACATCGTTGCACGTCTGAGATATTAAGCAGATATGATTGGTAAATATTTACCGACATTTCGGCACAGCGTATCTGTCTGTTAAGAATTTGTGTCTTTCTGTTTGCCAACCAGAAACGTGTTGATGAAACCATAAGGACTCTAACCGATGTTTTCTACCCTCTTGCTTTAACTACAGATTTTAATGGGAGGGTGTGTAATAGCTGAGTGCTGACGTCAGTAACTTGTTTTGACGCAAGAATGAGTGACACAAGGGCGAAGAAAATTGCTTATGTTATGGTATGGAGCACAAAGCATTACCCACATGATCAGATGAGGGGAAAGGAAATGGTGGGGCACGAGGAACACATGCGAGAAATGGAAAATGGAAACAATATTTTAGTCCGATAAACCTAATTCAAGAACACTTGGCAGAAATTGCGTAAAGAGGCGCGCGAATAATGAAGTTAAGTATAGAATTATATTTGTAGTAAAGTGCGAGTGGTGGATTGGATTGATCTGGCAGAGCATATTAATCATCGGCAGAACTTCGTGAAAGCTGTAATGAATTTTCGAATTCCCTACTAAGCAGAACAAAATGTTGAATAGAATATTTGGAAGTGGGAGATTGACGAATTGACATGAGATTGGAGATATTTCACATTCGTATGCTTTATAATCCGGAGTTTTGCACAAAAAGTGGTTGAGTCATCAAATACTGGAGTGTGGGGGGATTTAAAATGAATCAAGATGAAGACGAAAATTTCATGCAAAATGTGTCTAGAAAAACAAATGTGTGATACCCAATGATCACATAGTTGTACATGGTGGCATAATATTAAGAGAATTATTAAATAAAGGATTCGTCTGTCTAATTATCCATAGTCGGGCTGGTGCTTGCACGGCCATGACTGCAATTCAGCAAGCGTTGGACAGTTTATTGATCAGTCGAGCAAGTAACCGATTCTGAAGAACTGCCCTCGAATTAATGAATCTTATTCCGGAACATGTGATTTGAATGTGTTTTCCATGGAAGGTACAGACAGTCTTCTGTCTGGTACGAACTCAAAGCGCATTTACTCAGTAATGTTTAGTGTACACACTTAGTATCAGCATCAGATAAAAATCTATTGAGTGGTTTCCTGTAAGGTACATTAGAACTGGTGGAAATAAAACATTTATATTTTAGTCATGTAATATGACAATATAGCAGGCATGTTCTGACAATCATATGAAGTTCAGTTGCTCAATAACTAACTAACTAACTAAATTCGTGGAGCGGATTACTTCTTGAGAATCCGAGAGTTCCTTCACCAATAAAGAAATTCTTCACCATTTATAGAATGGAATGTTTCATTAACGCGTTCGCCTGTCCCTGTCTTAAGTCATATAAACTCAGTCCACACCCGCGTGATATCTACTGGCCATATTTTTTAATATTATTATTGAATCTACGCCGAGCTCTTCCAAGTGGTCTAATTTCCCCATGAAGCTGCTGTTTATGCAGTCTTCTCTGCCCCACTATCACCTCGTCCCCTTAGGTCCTTTTAAGTTCCTCAGCACTATATTCTTAAAACCGTACGGTCCACCTTCCTCCCTCAACATGAGAGACGGTGTCACTACCATATACAGAAACAGGCAAAATTATAGTTCGGTGTACTTTAATCTTTACACTTTTTGGACAGCAGAATTTCCTGAATCCAATTTGCTCTGAATATATTCATGAATGAAATTTTGATTTGTAAGGGTTGTACCCAAGTATTTGAAAAGGGACACCCTTTCAAAGCATTTATTAGCTATCTTTATGTTTTGACTTTTTCTTGCATTCTCTCCACTGAAACTGAACGTATAATTATCAGTAGCTTTTACTTCTACACCAGTCCTCTTAATAGTTCTAACAAAGCTTCTGTGTTTTTCTTTGTAGTATATTATGTTTTCACCCATTAAATTAACACCATTAAGTTACACCAGAAGCTGATGTGTCCTATTCATTACTTACATTGGGTTGGTTGCCGACTAAGAAATGAAACAGTCCAATACGAAAATAACTGGAACGAAACCTTTTATTACTGCTTACTGGTTTTCAAAAGTTTCAAACCTTGCCTATTTTGTTACAGGAATTTCGAATTCAGTTTATGTAAGCCTACTGATCCGGAAAGTCACCTGAGGCTAACACTCCTTCTAACCGTAAACAGTGCTGCTGATATGATGTAACGTGTATCTCACACACATTCTTTTCTCCACAACAGCAATTGAAGCGGCACATATAAGAGAATAAAAAACTCTTTAAAGATTCTGAACTGCTGAATGGTGTGCCCCGACTTCAGCAAATGCACTTGCACTTTCGCAAGATTCGAAAGTAAATACTGGGTTCGACGGAACGGAAGAATGTCCAGTTTCTTGCCAAGTACGACGTAAGTAGTCCGCTGGGTGAGATTAGTTCTCTAACGGAAGCAACTGACAAGAGAGAGAGAGAGAAAGAGAGAGAGAGATCTGCAATCCTTCCATCGCATGACGAAAATAGATCCAGTTACCGAACGGTTGCGCTATGTCAGATATATGCTATTACATGATATTACAGTGCAGTAGACTAACGCTGCTTGTAGGTCTGACGTACCACCGTCACCAAAAATATTGGAACTTTGAATTTTCACGCAAGGCACAGGTTTCGGTCTATTGGGCTATTATCAGGCTCTTTTTGTGAAAAAAACTTAAAATGAAGGTAAACGCGTAATATTTACATATATTTTTTTCTTGTAAGCCCTCAAAATTGTTTTATAGTTATTAACATTTTAGGATTTGCTGTTTTGTAATATATCTTCATTCTATCTGCAGCTTATCTTTTTATATATTGTTAAAATAAAAAATGTTTATTACGACAAAAAATATTTCTAATTGGACCCTTTTAATACGCTACTGTAAAATGGTTATTTAAATAATTTTGTTATAAATTGATGGTTCCTATTCGAAAGGTGTGAGAGGTGCTTTTTTAATATTCATTGTGTACCCGAAGATATAATTTCTATTTTGTTTATATTTGTTATATGTTCTTCTAAACTTCTAAACATTTTCCCTTAATTCTTTATTATGGTATAGCATACATTCGCACGCAGCCTTCTCGCAGTAAACACTCCGTGCTATTTACACACGTGTCAAATAATGACTCGTGGTCTAATACGGCCGAGACTTGCACTTTACACGAAAACATACAGTTACGTCAGACATTATTTCACTGTTTATGTATTATTGGAAGCACAATGGAATGTCGTCCATCAAGTTCCGTCAATTTACCCAGTCCGTACTCGAGAAATACTAACCGAATCGGGTCCATCATGTCCAGTAGAGAAAGAATCACTGATTAAAGGATACTGCAAAGACAGACATTCAGCCTCTGTCTATTAGATTCGATTCTAATCTCGGCTTATGTATTGTGAGTACTACACGAATTTTAAACAAAAGAAATGAGCATGTCGTTGTACCATTTCAGCCAGCCAAGTTTCATTCCATTTGACTACACTAGATTCGGTAGCTTGGCTCAGGACAGGCATTTGTGGCGGGCATTTGTGAATGCGGTAATGAAACTTCGGGTTTCATAAACTACGGGGAATTTCTTGACTAGCTGAGAACCGGTCAGCTTCTCAAGAAGGACTCTGCTCCATGGAGTATGTAAGTATAAGTAAGTAAGATTCAGTAACTTGCCCGCAGTCTTGCCTATATGTGCATTTATTCACTCAAAAAAGGAGTATCTTCATTCAGTTATACACATTCTGCATTTTTGTACTTAGCAGTAGCCGGTACCTGATTAGGTTTAAGCTGTAATGTGACCGGTGTATAGGTCATAAGGAACTCGACATTATACTAACACGAGGTCGTTGTCAATATTCAAGTACTATTACGGAATTTTTGTGGAGTTTCTGTGGAACGTCACCACAACCAGCAAGATGACTTCACTAAATTAGTTTCGAAAGATGTGCAAGACGCGGTGCAAATCTATTCCTCGGAAGTTTTTCCTTTTATCAGCATTGTCACAATAAGCTGATTCATATTCTCGAATGTCAGGAGGCAGCATACGGTCGTGATCTAGTAAGCGACAAAATTTGCCGTAAGGGATGACACGAACCACGAATTGGCCCGGACAGTGTGGCAGATATTGCAACAGCGCGTCTATCAAAGCCAAATCAAAAGCGTTACCGTACATTACAAGCGATACAACTCCATTGTGTTATCAATTTACAGATCTATTTCTTTCTCAAAGATGTTGTTTTGGCGCGACAGCCCCCCCCCCACCTAGTGGGCCAGGGCCTTCTCATTCACATGGTTTCTAGATCACACACAACAACGCACCACAGTCAGTAAGACTCCCCTAGATGAGTGATCATCTCGTCGCAGAGACCTCTACGTGACAACACACACAACACTCACAACACATAGATATCCATGACCCCGGTGGGATTTTTAAATGTATCGTTTATTGAACTTTTTGTCTTGTTACAGTTTACTTGTGCTGTTTGGGTGTGTTTCTGAGTGACTGGTGCCTTGGGGTCGGTTGTTCGGGATTTCCTCTCATGACGTTACGTATGAGATCTCTTGGGTCCTTTTCACTGGCGTTGGGTGGGGGGTGGGTGGTTTCCCTCCTGTCTGTCCTCTTGGGATGGTGCTTCCTTCAATGATTCGGTGTTCTTTTCCTATATTAGCCTTGTGGAACTTTTACGGCACGTCGAGGTAGATGTGTGCTGTGTGTCGTCGGGGTGTTTGATGGTATGCTTTCCAACTTGCTCTTCGCAAGAAGTCTTTGCAGTCGAGAACTGAGGGGCGTTTCTGTGTTTGCATCCTGTACGCCACCAGGTGTTCTAGTACCCATATGTTTGCAACGTCTTTCTGAGGTGGCCAGAAGTGACAGGACCGTCGAATTGTCCATTCCGCCTGTACGTGGTGGGGGTCCATGTGAAGCAGAGCCACTATTCGTCCTCGTGTCCAGTTCCAAATTATGGATCCTACTCCATAATCGGTGATTCTGTGTGGCAGTGAGTCGAGGTTTCCGCAGTGGGTTCAGATGTCTGTGTCAGTCAAGCGTATTGCTGCTAATCGCTCGTTCGGGAGGACAATCTCATGTATCACGGCATACCACGTCGATTTTACGCGTTCGGATATCGTGGCATGGTTTACGTTGCGCCATACCCTCTCCCATGGGTTGAATGAGTGTTTCTGGATAACACACAGGTATGAGATCTTGCGCGTGACGATTTTCATTGCGTATAGCATTCCATACACCGTTTCTTGAATGTTTTCAGTGATTTTGTGTTACGTCGTGGGGTTATGTACGCCATATATATGGCATAATGTTTGAGATTTGCTATCCTGTTTCGAACACTGTTCCCGTACGGATGGTTTACCAGGGTGCCGGTCAGTGGCCACTGCTGAATACGTGACTCTGTTACGGATCCTTCTCGCGCACCAAGTATCCATATGCGGCTATGGAGGAGCGTCCTGCACTTCACTGTGATGTCCGGTAGTGCCCAGCCACCTTTTTCTTTTGGTCGCCGGAGTGTGGTAGCCGGTACGCGGAAGGTGGCGCTCTGTCAGATTGTATGTGCATACTGTTGTTAACTGTTGCATATGTGCTGGGAGTGGGGGCAGTATCTGCGATACATACTAGATTTTTGCAAGTAAGCATAGTTTCACTTATTGCACTGTACGAGACATAGGTTTCTCACATATGCCTGCCGTGCTTGCGTCCGTACCGCCTGTGCTATGTTCGCCCAGCTTTCCTTTGTGGAGTTTCAAATAGTAGTCCCGAAGGTGACAGCCAGTATTTTGATGTGGGTGTAGAACACGATCCACAAGACATTTTCCGGTGCCACCCATTGTCCGATGACGAGTGCTTTTGGTTTCGTCGGGTTAGGCGAGCCCCCGTTGCTTTGTCGTATAGTTGTACGGCACTGAGTATGGTGTCGAAGTCTGTTGACCGGGTCACGAAAACTGTCACATCATCTGCATACGCAACTAAAGTGGTGCGCCGCGCTCGTTGTTTGATTTGATTCCTTGCAGTTTGTCTTTCAACATGCAGAGAAGGGGGTGGAGACACAGTGCGTATATGAGCATACTCAGCGGGCAACTCTTCCTAACGGCGCTCCGGATTGGAATAGGCCCCGCTAATGTTCCGCTTATCTGTACGGATGCCGTTGTGTTCTCGTAGATGGACTTTATCCAATCTATGAACCAGGGGCTTATCCCATTGCTCTGGAGTATTTTTGAATTGGTATTGGTGTTATATCCTGTCAAAGGCGTTCTGAAAGTCCAGGGTGAGTACACATATCGGGGTGTCTGTTATCTCAGCATGTGCAATCATTTCACTTACTGTGGATACTGCCTCCAGGATACAGTTTCCCGGGACGCAACAAAAGTGATTGGATTGGAGCTGGTCCTCTAATATCGAGCGTAGGCGGTCGGCCAGAATCCGAGATACGATTTTGTAGTCCGTATTAAGTAATGTTATTGGACGATATCCTTCTGGTGTTTGTGTGCTGCTTAGCTTCGTTAGGTAAACTATCAATCCGTGTTTTTGTTGTGGGGTAGTTTCGTTCTTCAGGAACATCTGATTCAGTATCTCGTGTAAGGCCGTTTGTATAGTTTCCCAGTGTATTATATAGAATTCTAGGCCGATTCGTCGCTGCCCGGGGATTTATGTCGTTCTCCTGTCCTTGGTGCTGTGTGGATTTCCTCAACGGATATGGGTCGTTCTAATGAGTCCGCATATATTGGTTGGCGCGGTCGGATTGCAGCCATCATTGCAGTTACACATCAATTATCTACTGATATGGGTTTCTATTTTTCCCGAAGGTGCTTTTTGGAAATGTCCGGTCTTGTCCACAGGGACTGGGTATCTATAAGTTCGCGAACATATTTCGTCCTTTATTGTCATGACTTTTTTCATATGGGGCTAGGGTGGACTGCAGTGATTCCTCGGGAACTTCAGGCGGTAAGTTCGGTATTCGTGTTTTTTTGGTTCCCATACCAGCCATATCAATACTCACGATCGAGATTTCTCCATTATTGTGTCTATAATCTGCTTGTCCACACGTGTCTCGAAATAAGGCTTGTACGCACTGGGGGTCCGTCATTTTTATGTAAACTTGCAGTTTCGGGCCGTCGATCTGGATCATTTCCACCGTCTTTTTGGGGATCCGTAATGTGTCATGGATCCATTCATGGATGTCACATAATGTGATCTTTGGGCTGGCAGGGTCAAATGTGCATACTACTGTCTACTGTCGTTAAGCCATGTAGATAGTAAATGTTCTACTTTGCACACTCATTCACACAGAATATTTTCACTCCGCACTCGCTCGCTTGACTGCCTTTCACTTTCCGTTCAGAAGGGTCACCTTATTCCGCACACTACATTCCTTCTTGGAAGCTCTCGGCAGGCTGGATTCGAAACCACAATCCCAGCAAGCGAACGGCGGCAGACTTACGTCTTGGACCGCGCGGCTACTGGGGCCAGGCTGTAACTCCAAGTAATCATACACAACTCACAATACAAGGTAAACCATTCTTTATATTTCGGCTTGAATAAGCCATCATCAAGCCTATAACTAGAACATTAAAAAGAAAAATTTGTACTGTAAGCAGGTGTGAGACTTTTCTGTTGAATCTTCTAATTAGAGACTTGATGTTAGTTTATTCAAGCCGAAATATGTAGCCTACTTTACATTGTATTGTGGGTTGTGTATGACTACTTGGAAAAAGAAACATATCTGAAAAACAAATTACTGTTTGAAAATTGCTTTTTACATTCTGCTATCTCCAAATATTTCACTTACAATTTATCCTATAAATATTTTAAAGTATGGAAAATTTCCGTCTTCTTTGAAGTCTTTAGTGCAAAAATTGTTGACAGTTTTAATGCCACCACGTTTTGTCAACCTACAACGACATTTTATATTGAAAAGTCGGTTTAACATTTTCACAAAGCAGCGCAATGAATCTGAAATATCTGCTACATCCTAAGCTCTAACGTCACTTATCCTGGGTTTCAAAGTGAACATGTGTGTCATGTCTTTACGAGAAAAAATTAGAGTGACGCGTGGGCTAACGACCACAAGACAACGAACACGCCAGGTGTACAGTTATGAGCTGTCCCGAGATGTGCTACAAATACTGAATGCATCGTCAAAGCAGCTTCATCTATCATAGAGTGTCTAAGGAACAGGGTGAAACTGAACGATAGACGACACCCGCTAAAAAAAATTTGATGTGAAGGGGAGGGAGGCGGAAGAGCAGACACAGCATGTGCTGCAAAGTCTAAATTAAATCGTTTCGATGATGTTCAAATACACAGCCAACGTTTCGTCTCGACGATTATGAAATGCAAGTTATTAAAGGGCTATAAATGCAGATATAAGTATTGCCTTTGACACACAACGAAATGAAAACAGGAACACAGAAGAATGAGAGGCAACAGTTGAGATATATGACTAGCCTGATAATATAAAATAAACAATTTTTATAAAATCAATTCTTAGTAATTCCTAATAATTTTGTAAAATTAACTCCTAAATTCAAGATGAGGTCTGAATTCTGAATAGATAATTAATTTAAATATAAAAGGAAATAAGAATACTGAAATTTAATAACATTTTATTATAATATTATTATCATTGTAACACAAACTGTAACAGAATTCTATGTATTTATGAATACTTAACATTATCACATATGTTCCTTATTGAAGAATTCAATTACTTCAGTGTTATTCTAGGTGGAAGCCAGTCGAAGTATGGATAATAAGCCTATTATCGAAATGGTAGCACATATTAAATAGGTTTTGGTTGTAACATTATTGAATGTTTATAAAATACAAACCAACGAAATGCACATACCCTAAATTAATATTTTAATTATTAATTTTTTTATGTCTTCTACATGTTTCTAAACCGTGGCTTCGACTTCAGGAAGACGATTGTACATAAAATTTTAAGGCAAGGTATCCATCCCCTTTTTGTGTTTATCCATTAATTAAATAATAAAGTATAGTCTAATAAAATTTTTCATTAAATATTTTATGAATGTACAGCTTCCAACTACATGTTTAGGCTTTTTAGAGCCATCTTCAGACACTAGAATATATATACAAATACATACACGCACACTCAAACACACACACACGCACGCACACACCCTCCTATGTTCTGCCTGAAAATGGCTGTAAAAAGCCACAACATGTTACTGATAGCTGTAAATTCATAAAATATCAAATAAAAAAGTTTTATTAGATTATACTTTATTAAATTATTTAATTTTGGGCCTGGTAGCTCAGTCGGTATAGTGACTGACTACGGCCTGGACGATCCGGGATCGAATCCTGGTGGGGAAGAGATTTTCCGCCCATTCAGACCGGCGCTGGGATCCACCCAGCCTCCTGTAAAATGGGTACCGGGTCTTTCCCGGGGGTAGAGACGGCCGGGGTGTGGTGCTGAACCCTCGCCCCCACCTAGTGGCGAAAGGCCCTAGAAAATAGTAGAGCTGTATCTCTACAAACCGTAAGGGGCTTTGTGGCCTATAAAAAGGGTGAAAATCTGCCGAATATTTAATTAATGGTTGTATATACAGTTGCGTTATAACACGTTTTACATGCATCAATATAAGCAGTCTAGAAGGTAGAAGAGTGTGTTTATTTCTTTGCTTTGTATTGTACAATTATATTACAATGCGCGGTGCAAAAAAACAAAAATTAGAGATTGGCATATCGCTATGGCATGGAACAACATGTATGTATAAAATCACATCGAGTATGGTTGTTAGCATAATACATTAAATTGCAGAAGTGGTGAATTTAGTGATCTGTTTGTGTTATACCCTGAAACGTGTCATTTGTAACCAAGATCGAGGGGCACTGTGTGAAAAAAACAGAACTTGGTTTGAAGAGGGAAAACCCAGAAACGAAAACTAGCGAAATGTTGTTTTGCTTTGCCACATTTGCCTCAAAACAACTTTTTGATGTATTTGCTACTTTTTAATGTGAAACCCCAGAAAATAATCCCTTGGCATATGTGGAGATTTAACATGGAGGTAAAAAAATCTGTCCTTTCATAAGTACTGCTGCCGACGGAAATAACTGCAGAACGGATCGTACCAAAGGCACCACAAAGGAAGCTTAACAGTTGATGTCACACTGGAGCTCAGATATCAAACGGTTTCAAGCTTAAAGTTTGTAATGAGACAAAAAAAGAGCGCGTTCGTTCAGAACGAAAGAAATTGTACGTATTAGTGGGAACAGTTCCAGTTTGCGGAACAAGAGCCCATATTTTCATGACTTATTATGATTTTTAATGATCTTTGTTACGTTTGTCTGCATGCCCTGCTGCTGTATCTTGTGCCTCCATGGTACTTCCGTAAGAACACTGCTGCAATTACTCGTTTTTTTCAATTTTTATCGTTACTTTTTCAATGTCATTTTACTCGCGCAAAAATTACGTTTATTGAGTCAAAATTCTTGCGCGAGTGATAACAGCTCCCTTATTTTCACAAACAATTTCTTGTGAGTGAGTCAGTAATGTGTGAGAAAATGTTGTACAGCGGCTATGTTGTTTTGTACTCATTGTTATTACTAAAATGTTGTACAGCGGCTATGTTGTTTTGTACTCATTGTTATTACTAAAATGTTGTACAGCGGCTATGTTGTTTT
>Ga0123352_10019182_pt1 | contig 10905 bp, 6 predicted proteins | sample TergutLab28metaG_FD_89700 | JGI IMG/M metagenome (GOLD analysis project Ga0123352, IMG submission 89700) | Labiotermes labralis P1 segment gut microbial communities from Petit-Saut dam, French Guiana - Lab288 P1 | ecosystem: Host-associated > Arthropoda: Insects > Digestive system > Gut ... | reverse complement strand
TTATTGCTAGGTTGGCCGAGTGGTTAAGGCGCCAGACTTAAGATCTGGTCCCCGGGAGGGGACGTGGGTTCGAGCCCCACACCTAGCAGAATTTTATTCAAATTCGTAAAAGGCACCCTGTGTAGCTAGAAATTATTGTTGTACCTAGAAACACCATTTTAGTTACCAGTTAATGTTGTATAGAGTATCTATGTTTCTAAATATTATTAGTGTATATAGACAAACTTATTTTGCTAGAAATTAGCAATATATATATATTTCTTTGTTACGAACTAGCAAAGTATGTAAGCAAGCTATTTTGTTACAAATTGTCACTTTATATAAAAGTTATATTTTGCTAAATGTTAGCACTCTACAAGGTACACCGTCCTGCATAGAATAATTTACGTACTATTTCAATTTTTTTCAAATTACAACACCGCAGTTTGTCGTCAAATAATATATTTAAGTCCAAAATATACATTATAACACAAACAAATTAATAGTAACTAATCGGATTAATGATATATTTAAATTATTTTACATTGAAAAAAATAAAATTAATCCGAATAATAATTATTGAATTGTGCTACACTATTTTGCAATTCTATATATATAATATTTTCTATCGATCTTCTGTTCGCAACAAATTAGCAAAGTGTATATTCCACTATTTTGTTAAAAAATTATTAGTTTACAGAGAAGCAATATTCGGATGAAAATTATTAATGTACAGAGAAGCAATATTTTGCTGAAATTTATTAGTGTACAGAGAAACAATATTTTGCTGAAAATTATTAGTGTACAGAGAAGCAATGTTTTGCTGAAAATTATTAGTGTACAGAGGAACAATATTTTGCTTAAAATTATTAGTGTACAGAGAATTAATATTTTGCTGAAAATTATTATTGTAGAGAGAAGCAACATTTTGCTGAAAACAGTTATTGTACAGAGAATGAATATTTTGCTGAAAATTGTTAGTGTAGAGAGAAGCAATATTTTGCTGAAAGCTATTATTGTACAGAGAATGAATATTTTGCTGAAAATTGTTAGTGTAGAGAGAAGCAATATTTTGCTGAATATTGTTAGTATAGAGAAAATCAATATTTTGCTGAAAATTGTTAGTTTACAGAGAAGCAATATTTTGCTGATAATTGTTATTGTACAGAGAATCAATGTTTTGCTCAAAATTGTTAGTGTATAGAGAAGCAATATTTTGCTGAAAATTATTAGTTTACGGAAAATAAATATTTTGCTAAAAATTTTTAATGAAAAGAAAAGCAACGTTTCGCTAAATATTATTAGTGTAGAGGAAAGCAATATTTCGCTAAAAATTATTGGTGTAAATAGTACCAATATTTCGCTAAAAATGATTGGTTTTTAAAGAATCAATATTTCGCTAAAAAAAATATTGATTTACAGAGAAGCAATATTTCGATAAAAATATTGGTGTTCGGAGACGCAATATTTACATACAGATTATTAATTTTCCGTAAAATAATTATTTCGCTAAAAATTATTAGTGTAAAGAAAAGCAATATTTCGCTAAAAATTATTAGTTTACAAAGAAGCAATATTTCGCTAAAATTATTGATTTACAGGGAATCAATATTTCGCTAACGATTATTAGTTTATAGAAAAGCAATTTTTCGCTAAACATTATTGGTGTACAAAGAAGCAATTTCTCGTTAAAAATTATTAGTTTACAGAGAAGCAATATTTGCTGAACATTATTGGTGTACAGAGAAGCAATATTTCGCTAAAATTATGAGTGTGTGGAGGCTAGATTCTGCTAAATATTATTCAAAAAAGAGAAGCAAAATTTTTCTAGGATACAATTAAACTTTGTTAAATTCAATAGCTCTAGAGAGGCAATATTTTGCTAAAACTATTAGTGTATTTTGCAATAAATTATTATTTTATGTAGAAACAAAATTTCGCTACAAATTATGACTCCACACAAAGAGATTTTTCCTACAAATTAGCAAATTTTGTAGGAAAAATGTCTCCCTTCGAATTTGCGCCCTAAATACCGACAACAACTTGTTACAAACATTTAGGCAGTTCTGCTTCTTTGGAACTAATTCTGTTCTCTTTTCGAATAACCTGTATGATATTCTTCGTCATTTTACTCAACCCTTGTAAGAAAATACGGAGAAAGTACTTCTAATAGGCCACAAACACTTCCATATTTCTCCCAATTAATTTTCTTGCAATTTTAGCCAATATATGACATTCTTCAATTCTTTACTATACTATATATACCATTAGTATATATATATATATATATATATATATATATATACAATATACACATTTTTTATAAAAAAATAAATATAAAAAAAATACTTTTACAGATATATAAAATTTTTATATATATATATATATATATATATATATATATATATACTAATTCACGTGAGACTGTAGCAGGCCGTGAAATGCGGTAATGCTTAATGCTAAACTTTGACCTCTTTCTCTCTGTCGGTTGAAACATTACAGTCAAAATGCATCGGCTGTTGTGACCACAACTTGGTGAAATATAACCTCGCTGTGTTTCAACACAAAACATAAAGAAATTATTACATCTAACACAGCTTTAACTGATAAAATTTATTACTAACGGCTACATGTTACGGACCACAAATTAAGCTACTGGCAGGCTTACACTATGTACAGGAATTCAAATTAATAGTTACAACCAGAAAGTAATAAGACAATGCTTCTGTCGTGTGTCATGAATACAAATGCCATATCCAGTGTCACATTTCAGATGTACGACGTACGTACATTCAGTGTAACGACAGGGCTACGGGCTCGAAAATCCAAGGTTCGAATCCCGGTAAAGGTAAAGGTAATGGTAACGTTCGCCCTAGAAGAGGCCACGAAGGCCCAAAGGTGGAGTAGAGGTATAGCTCCAGTGAATTTTATGTTTTGTTGACCGTGCATCCCTGTATGATCTTTATGTTTTGTTGACCGTGCATCCCTGTATGATCTTTATGTTTTGTTGACCGTGCATCCTTGTATGATCTTTATGTTTCGTTGACCGTGCATCCCTGTATGATCTTTTTCAAATGAAGCCAACTAGGTGCACACTACTACTTAGTATATTTATTTCACCTTCTCTACATGTTTCGGGCAACTATGTGCCCATCATCAGGAGAACTTACTGTATCTATGGGACACTTATTTTTCACTGTGTATGGGTGGCTGTCTGGTCTAGCCACCCATACAGAGTGAAAAATACCACTGTCGCACAGATGTAGTAATTTCTGCTGATGGCGGGCACACAGTTGCCCGAAACATGTAGAGAAGTTGAAATAAATATACTAAGTAGTAGTGTGCACCTAGTTGGCTTCATTTGAAAAAGTATAGCTCTACTCTTTACTTAACCTCGGCGCTAGATGGGGGTGGGTGGTCAACGCCACGCCCCTGTCGCTTTACCCCCGGGAAAGACCCGGTACCCTTTGCACAGGACGCTGAGTGGGCCCCTACGGCCGGTCTGAACGGGTGCGAAAAATCTCGCCCCCACTGGGATTCGATCCCCGGACCGTCCAGCTATACCGACTGAGCTATCGCGGCCAATGTTCGAACCCCGGCAGAAGTACGAAATTTTTCTCCTCTCCAAAGCAGTCCGGACAGGCTCTGGGGTCCACTCGGGGGGAGAGAGGGGTGGGAAGCGGCAGGGACATGAAACTGACCACTCACTTCCATCCAGCGACGGGGTTAAGAATGGGTGGAGCTATAACTCCAATCCTCCCCTATACCATCATGGTGTGGACGGAGACAACTTTACTTATAAGGCATAACACTGAATATAGCCACAAAATAGTGATATCGAGTAGTCTTGTTGTGCCTTTTGATAAGCGGAAAAGTACTAATTATTTTAATGACGTAAAACACACACAGAAATAACTTATTCTAATATTTTTACTTTACCAGTTAGAAGAAGTTAAATACATCGCCTGTTGTGAAGCTCTACAGAAAATAACATTTTCCCCACTTTTTCTGTTCTCTTCAAGACATTCCATTTTATACAGAGTGGCGCAGTTCGTTGAGACACTGCGCTACAAGCCGGAGGGTCGCGGGTTCGATTCCCGATTTTTTCATTGACATAATCCTTCCGACCTCACAACGGCCCTGGGGTTCACTAAGCCTCTAACAGAAACGAGTGCCAGGAATATTTCCCGGGGGGTAAAGGCAGCCGGTGCTTACGGATGACAACCTTACCACCTTCATGTGCATACTGTCTTGAAACCTGGGAGCATCAAACTCCTGAAAACCTCAGTGCTTGTCCAAGACTGTAAAAGCGATTGCTTTACCTTTACCTTTACCTAGCAGCAGTAGAAAGCAGTAGTATCGTAGTAGTGGTAGTAGTAGTAGCAGCCGACACGCGTTAGTGAAGTTGCCGAGTGCGTGTGCGTGTCATCCTGCAGAAGTCCACAAGCGGAAGGAGCTACCTGGGTTGGTCCCTGATGTTTTCCCACCCCCCAACTCACACAAACACCCTCCGCCATCCATTATCACCTTCTGGCTTTCTGACCTCCCCACGCCTTCTTTACACAGTTTATGTGCCCCTAATCCCTCCATGGGTGGCCGCAATCTGAACTTTGCGGCTTTTCCTTTCTCTCTTTGAGCTGCCGACACAAAACCGACGCGTTTTTTTCACATCGCTCGATGGTCGCCACTCGAACAGATAAAAGCTCTCAGAAAATCGAAATGTGCTTCACTCCGATTCCTACGGCATCCTAACTAAGGTTTTATGGGCTTTAAACTTGCTTCTACGTCAGCAAGTGGCAAAAGTGAAAGCTCTAAGTCCTTCAATGGACCAGCACAGCAACATTTTGCACCTAATTCAGTAACAAATATCTGTGTGCTCTTCTGTTGAACATTGTGTTAAGCCGCTTTCATGTTAGCACTTTTCTATCCAATGCTCACTGATTTCCGAAAGGTCATTGTTTTATGGAAATTTCTCGGGTCTTCCCCCGTTTTTCTTTTGGTAAGAGCGACGCATAAAACAGGATGAGCAGGGAGCGTTAGAGGAATGATATTTGTATATTTTGCAGGTATAGTTGAATGTACAGTAAACACACGCCGTCTCGGTTATAAAAACCAGTCAGTTAATGCTGTACAGGGAAATAATCGCTGTTTGTTCTCAGATCCACTCAAAACACATAAATACAGCTGTGTGGACAGAACGTAGAATTGCTGAATGTTAAAACAGACAGCATATAAATGCCCAATCCGTACCGCGCAGTAAACACACCCTGTCTCAGTTATAAAAACCAGTCAGTTAATGCTGTATAGGGAAATAATCGCTGTTTGTTCTCAGATCCACTCAAAACACATAAATACAGCTGTGTGGGCAGAACGTAGAATTGTTGAATGTTAAAACAGACAGCATATAAACACTCAGTCCGTACCGCGCAGTAAACACACCCTGTGTCAGTTATAAAAACCAGTCAGTTAATGCTGTACAGGGAAATAATCGTTATTTGTTCTTAGATCTACACAAAACACATAACTACATTTTGTGTGGGCAAAACGCACAATTTGTTAACGTTAAACATGGCAGTACACATAGTGACCACTGTGCGGTACATACAGTGACTACTGTGCGGTACATACAGTGACTACTGGGTTTTAATACGTTAATACTTCAGAGACAGTTAGGGCCGTTGACATGCCGTTTGATTAATGACATACAGTAAAGAATTTCTTCAGAGCGCCACGGCCACTGGAGCTGGTCAACATTTCAGCACTTCCCATACAGACACGAGCCGCTGTATCGTGTTCAAAATGAGAAGCCACAAGGCTCGATCCTTTGGCTACTGCCTCTCTCCGTATCAACAGAACCTATTTCTTTAAGATCAACCAATAATTACTTTCCCATTGCAACACTCATCACATAATCTTCTTGGATTTCTTGACACTTGCTGATGGGACCGATAGGTTGTCCCGAAACGTCGGTAAGGATTTAACCACTATATGTTGCGTAATATCCCAGAAGGATGCAGATCTCATCTCCTTCGCGGCGGACGCCTGAGGCCTCCCATAGTTTTTGTTAATATCTTCTAATTAATCCCTGAATTTTAGGTGTTCAGACTAAAACTCTGGTTATATAATCATTATTAGGGTAAACAAAAAAATGCGTATGAGATGAGTGAGGCATGTAGCACGCCTTGGAAGAAGAAAAAACCGTAACAGGTTTTGGTGGGGGAAAGCTGAAAGAAACCACTGACCTTGGAAAACCGAGGCGTATATGAGAGAATAGCGGGAGGATAATATTAAAACGGTTACTAAAACAGGTTGAAATTACGTAAATTGAATAGCTGTGGCTCAGGATAGGAACAAGCGTAAGGCTGTTGTGAATGAGGTACTGAACCTTCGGGTTTCAAAGAACGCGGGAAATTTCTTGAGTGGCTGAAGAACTATTGTGATCTGAAGGAGGGCTCTGATCCTTGGAGTTAGTTCGGTTGGCTGGTTAGTTAGTTAGTTAGTTAGTTATTTGAAGTAGGTATGTACGTAGGAGTCGGCAAACATGACGTAGCTAATGGTCTTTTTTAATAGATCGACATGGCAGCATCTAAAACTTGTCTAGCCAACAATAACAGAGATATACTGGGGAACAGAGGCTGCTTGTACACGTAAAAGGGTGTATGTGGGAAAGAACTGCTAACTTAAAGTGTTTGACTCTCAGGTGACCGTGCGTCGTGATAAATTCTTAAAATAAAACCAACTAGATGCACTAATTTTTCAAATTTATTTTTGTAATAAAACTCTACATGTTTCGGATGTTCCTCTGTCCATCATCAGCAGTTTTTCACTGTACACACAGCAATGGTATGTCATACAGTTTTGCTGACAGCTTGTGAGCAGGATCAGGACGGAACGTCCTGATCCTGCTCACAAGCTCTATGACGTAAACCATTGCTGTGTGTACAGTGAGAAACTCCTGATGATGGACAGAGGAACTGTCCGAAATACGTAGAATTTTATTCCAAAAATAAATTTGAAAAATTAGTGCATCTGGTTGGTTTTATTATAAGGATTTAATTGAAAGTGAATTCTTGTTGCTCAAAATGGTCACCCAATTCCAAGACTTTATGGCGACAGTGGTTAAGCGAAGCTCTGACTTATCTCTTGACTGTTCACACACACACACACACACACACTAAATAACATTTCATTAGCATGAACCTATTAGCCGCGACCCATTATCTGTCGCAACTCACCGAGCTCGTCACCGCCAGTGCACACCGGGAGTCGCCCGAGGCCTTGGAGAGTTCGCGGCCAAGTGGTGACGCCTGGAGCTTCCTCCTGCTGCAACCCGCAGGGCTCCCCAGGAGATATGCGGTATTCGCACTCCTGCAACAGAACCAAATCGCTGTGTGATTCGGCCTACATCCGCGGTGTGTGCTGTAGACTGGCGATAGGGCTTCGAACCTGCAGTCGGTCTACTTCCAGCCAATAGTTCCCAGTCACACGGTTTAACACACATACTCGTATCTAGGCTTCTAACTTACTCCATGAAGCAGAGTGCTTCTTGAGAAGCTAACAGTTCGTCAGCAGGTCAAGAAATTCACCGCACGTCATGGAATCCGTTTTGACAACAGTCTGCCACTTGTCCCAAGCCCCAGCAAGATCAATCCAAACAATACTCATCTTTTTTCCTCAAGTGAGGTGAAATGTAGTGATGTGAAGTGAAGTGATGTGAGGTGAAGTGTAGTGATGTGAGGTGAAGTGATGTGAGGTGAAGTGTAGTGAGGTGAAGTGAAGTGATGTGAGGTGAAGTGTAGTGAAGTGAAATGAAGTGGCGTGAAGTGTAGTGAAGTGATGTGAGGTGAAATGTAGTGATGTGATGTGAAGTGATGTGAAGTGAAGTGTAGTGATGTGAAGTGTAGTGAAGTGATGTGAGGTGAAATGTAGTGATGTGAGGTGAAGTGTAATGATGTGAGGTGAAGTGAAGTGAGGTGAAGTGTAGTGATGTGAGGTGAAATGGAGCGGTAGGAAATTTAAGTGGAGTTAAGCCAAACGAGAGTGTAGTGAAGTGAAGTTGAGTGAAGTTTAAATGGGAGAAATGAAGTGTGGACAAGTGAAGTGAAGTGAAGTGAAGTGAAGTGAACTGTAGTGAAGTGGAGTGTAGGTCTTAGTAACAGGGTGTCTATCATTATTAGAAGTTATATATATAGGTCATATGAAGTTTGCTGCTTATATGGCTCTTTCGTTTATCTTATTTTTTTCATATTCTTTTAGTCCTATTTTGTATCATTATATGTTTTGTATGCTTCTGTTTAATTTTTTAAATTATGTATTCTTATGTTTATATATTCTTATTGTTATGTATGTTCCGTTCTGTGTATTCTGTTTCACTGTGTTGTTCTGTGTACTGTTTGTGTGTAAATGTGTACTGTACTGCTGCCACCGGGTGTCAACCCAATCGCAGTTAACAAATATATCATATCATATCATATATCACATCATACCAGATCATATATATCATATCATATCACATCATATCATAGCAGATCATATCATATCATACAATACCGTATATCATATCAAGATTCTTTTTATTATGTTCTTCCACCTACGCCAAGGCCTTCCAAGTGGCTCTTTCCTTCAGATTTCCCCCCGCAACATTCTGTACACATCTTTCTTCTCCGTCACATGCATGCTACATGCTCGCTCATCTAATTTTCTTTCGTTAGATCGCCCGAATAATCCGTCCGCGAGTTACTTTGTACCAGGTTCAGCACCCAGCGCACTACGAACACAAGTTTTCCTGCAGCCAGCACGTATGAGCTGTTTCTACAGCAGACATGGTCCTGTCCGAAAAACAGCCCCACACCACCCAGTAGCCCTTCAAGGCAAACCTGGGCTATTCCAAATATTATTCTGTCCTGTAAATTTGCATCTTTAATACGCCGGTCGTCTGATACCATGCTACCGATGTACAGCTAATTTCCAGGTATGTTCCCTTACTGAAAGCACCAAGTGTGTGTGTGTGTGTGTGGGGGGGGGGTGATATGTACTGTAGGGTGTAGGACGTGGGTACAACCACCCTTCCCCTTACAGCCTATTCATCCCCTTCTTTATCCCTCTTCTGCTACAAAGCATGCAGATTTGCATGTGAAGCCTGCCGGGTTGCCTGTCCCTCCTGCATGGTTCATTATTTGTCAGTTTGGATTTTTTACCGTTTATACTAGTCGGGAGCAACGAAGCAAGAAAATGCCAGCCTTTGTCATATCGGATAAGCGAAAGGATCTTGTCTCATTGTTGGTCTCTACACTACTAGGGGTTGCTTCGGATTTGGTGGAGAGAGTTTGTGGGGGGTTGTACCCCTGCAACAAAGCAATCCCCCTTCTCCTAACGTCCAACTGTTTCAAAGTACAGCCCTTATATAAAGTTGAGTGTTTGGGTCATAAGCATCCTCTTTGGGTGGGCTGATAATATGTCATCATTTTGCTGTCTCGCACGGCGCACGCGGCTACCCCATACATATGGAACAGAATTCACCCCCCACAATAATCTAACCCATAACACAGGCCGTGATGGGGGTTTAGGAAGGATGACCATTGTTGAGAATCCCGACGTCAATTCGTTATCATAACACTAATGAGATTAGCTCTTCACTCCCTCTCGAAAAGTCTGTCTACACTCGGGATGTATTGTACAGTCCGCAAAAAATAGAAATGAACACAATTAATTGACTCGACGCTCTGTTCTATAAGAGATGTTACACAGCAGCAAAATTGTAACTCGATGTGTCTTTGTGTGCTCCAAAGGTGAGTATTCGCAGTCCGGTTTGTTGATGACAGCCCATTGTGTCAATTCTCGACAACGGGTATGGTCATATGATACAAGGACCAGTTGCTGCTCGCGTGCGGGCAAATAAAGGGAAAACACAGCAGATACAGCATTGTACAGTACAAGGCCGTCTCTTTTGTTGAACGACTCTGTGCTAAGTGCTTATATTATATCATTGCCTTCAACATAATAAGGTAATTACTAATAATTTTTAGTAGCAAGGTCAGGAAAACTGTCTCCTATTTTCAGGGGCCATTGCAATCACAGTATCTAGAAAGTTTTGAAATGTGGCTGGAGAAGGATGGAGAAGATCAGTTGGACCGATCGGGTGAAAAAACCAAGTAATATTACAAAGAGTCAATGAAGAGAGGAACATCTTACAGGAGAGGGCTAACTGGATTGGTTACGTGTCGCGTGGGAACTGCCTTCTGCAAAAGTTGTTGGAAGAAAGGCAGAGGGAAGGATGGAGTTGAGGGGAAGACGTGGAAGAAGACGTAAGAAGCTACTAGATGGTACTCAGGAAACGAGAGGGCCCTGTAATTGTAACAGGAAGCACTAAATCGTAGTGTGTGGAGAACTGGCTTTGGGAGAGGCCGTGGAACTGTCGCAAGACAGACTACATAATGAATGAATGAATGAATGAACGAACGATTACGGTCATCTTGAGGAACTGTCTCTTCACTTACTGCAGATTGCAATTACATTTGGTGCAGACAGAAGTCATTCCCCTACCCAAAGACCTAATGCCATTTAGCGCTTTGTGGTTCTGGAAACAAATTTTTGTTTCGACATTCTTCATGCACACAAAACTATTTCATTTCCTTGTGTGCTATGTCATTTGTGTGCCATATTTCATGTCCATCTCATATCTTATATTTTACACGTTGTAGTCCAGTGGTCACTATATGTACCGCACAGTGGTCACTATATGTACCGCACAGCAATCATCATATGCACCACCAGTTTAACATTCAGCAATTCTACGTTCTGCCAACACAGCTGTATTTATGTGTTTTGTGTGGATCTCAGAACAAACAGCGATTATTTCCCTATACAGCATTAACTGACTGGTTTTTATAACCGAGACGGAGTGTGTTTACTGCGCGGTACGGACTG
>Ga0123352_10019181_pt1 | contig 10905 bp, 8 predicted proteins | sample TergutLab28metaG_FD_89700 | JGI IMG/M metagenome (GOLD analysis project Ga0123352, IMG submission 89700) | Labiotermes labralis P1 segment gut microbial communities from Petit-Saut dam, French Guiana - Lab288 P1 | ecosystem: Host-associated > Arthropoda: Insects > Digestive system > Gut ... | reverse complement strand
TTTAAAAAACAATATTGTTTAAAAGGTTAAAAATAATTTACCATTATTCAAAATTTGGAATAGGAAACCCCCCCCCCCCCCCCCCCCACCCACAGGGCATGGTGGTCTCAAAACTCTCCCCCCCCCCCCGTTTTGGCGAAAGAGGTGAGGTTAGTAAAGAAAATCATTGGAGTAGTGACATTCTGTTTATTTTTGACAGACTCGAAACAACAACCAAGCACATTTTCTTTTCGTTCAGTTGCGTAATTTGGTGGTCTCCGAAGAATGTAAATTGGCAAGTCTACAAGGCAAGCTTGCAGTAACAAACTGAAATTTGGAAACCGTCCCGGTATTTAATTCAGAGACAGTAAGGCCCAGATAAATTCAATCGAGATGACCGCAGACTTATTTCTGACCAGCAATCGTGTAGAGAGAGAGAGAGAGAGAAAAAAAAGCAGATTCCTTTTTTGTTTTTCGCCTACTGCGGACCAAGTAGAGAACACCCGCGATGTTACAGAATTTATTTCGTAATTTTGCCAGTACGTAAAGCTGTCTCGGCTGCTAAATCGATGCGCAGAAGTACTGTTGTAGTGTTATGATAAAATCCATTCATTTCCAATCCACGTCTTCTCCTTTTAAACACAAGAATCAAACATCATTCATTAATATGAGTAGTGACCCTTCCTTAAATTTCAGTTACTATTCATTGTGAAGTCGGCAAAGAGCGCTATCATATCCCTGCAGAAGAAAAGATAGTTCTGATTGTTTTTAGACGCGTTTGCAAAATTGCGAAAAACGACTTTTGGCTTCGTCATGTCTGTCCTTTCGTCTGTCCGTCCGTCGTCCGTACGCAAAAACTCGGCTCCCACTACACGCATTTTCATGATATTTGATATATGAATATTGTTCGAAATTCTGTCGAGAAAATTCAGTTTTCATTAAATTTGACAAGAATAACGGATACTTTACATGTATACCGAAATACATTTTTGATCACATCTTACTCAGTCCTTCTTAGAATGAGAAACATTTCAGACAAAATTGTAGAGAAAATCAAAACATACATTTTATGTTCAATAACTTTTTTTTTCGAAAATCGTGCTTTTATGAGATAATGTACAAAAATATGGAAGAACCAGAAAGACTACAGATGCAAATACGGCGTACAAGCTTTGCATGCTGGATAACTAAGGCTAGACACACACACTCAGAATATGTAACACAGCTTTTCCACGGCAACAGTGGTTGCGCGAACGCGCCTAAATATTACGTTATTAAGTAAGCTGCCTCGCTTGTTCATATTACCATATCTAACAAGGCAGCTTTCCCACAACCTAACATTAAAACTTCATAAAACACACTTATCTTCCAAACGGAGTATAGCTGAATATACTGTACGAGGAAGTTTCTATGTTCCCCCGGAGCACAAGTTTGGGTGCCGAATATATAGAAATCGTCCTCAGTTTTCAGACCTTCAGGCACACAAAAATTGTTTCTTCTCGCATCCATTTTCCTAATGCAATATCCATTTTGGCTGGACATCATTGAACTTCTACACAACGCCAGTTGTGTAGAAGTCACCGCAGAGGCCCAGGTTCGATCCCAGACCAGTCCATGCAGGATTTGTGGCGGACGAAGTAGCAGTAGGGCAGATTATCTCCTAGTACTTCGGTTTTTCCCCTGTCAATATATTTCCACTATTGTTCCATATTTATTTGTCTATCGTCAAAGCTGTATAACCTAAGCGACGGAAAACCCCTTACATAAAACATAGCTCAGAAGCATTAGGCGCCACCATACACTGTTCAGTCATCTGAGCGGCCTCGCGTAAGGAATTTGTGCATCCATGCTTAAAAATAATTCTGTAAAACACAGCATAATAAACAAAGAAATACAAAGAACACTAAACATGATTCACCGGCAATGCGTATTAATGTTACTGGTGGTATATTATATAATACATTCTGTATATTTCATACTATGATTATAACTGCCCCAGCACTTCCAAAATGTCATTAACTAACTCCACGGAGCACGGTCTTTCTTGAGAACCTGATAGCGTTTTCAGCTAGTTAACAAACTCCCCTCATTCTACGTAATCGAAGGTTAATTCACAAGTGCCCGCCGTCTGTCTTATCCTGAGCCAGATAAAGCCAGTCCATGCCCCAATCCCACTTCCTGAAGATTCATTTTACTATTATCCTCCCGTCTAAGCCTAGGTTTCCAAGTGTCCTCTTTCCCTGAGGTTTCCACACCATAACCCTGTATGCACCTCTCCTCTTCCAAACACACGCCACACGCCCTGCCCATCTCATATATTCTTAATTTCATCACCCGAATATTCGGTGAGAAATACAGATCAAAAAGCTCCTCATTGCGCAAGCCAAGTTTCATACCCATACACAACAACAGGTAAAATTATAGTTAAGCGTACTTTAATCTTTATATGTTTGGGCAGAAAACTAGAAGACAAAAGGTCCTGGGCCGAATGATAGCCAGCATCCCATCAGTTCCGTCTGCTCTTGATTTGATTCTGAATGTTAGGATTGTTCCCAAACATTTGAATTGTTCCACACCTATCTTAATGTTGTGATTTTGTCCTGAATTATGTTCCAACAATGTCATTAGTGTAACTGAGTATAGAAGTTCTCCCAGTACTAGTTACTGAATTATTCACAAATTGCTTAAGCACGTCTTGTCCTCTAATATTTTTTTTAATGCGATGAGTTGTTGTATATACCAACTCGAATAATCTTGAGCTCATCTGCTCCTAGTGACACCCTCTCAGCGTGACGCCAGTTGTTTTCTGCGTACACAACACGACAATAAAGAATCGTCCTATCTCGACAAGCAAGCTCGTGTTAGATTTTATATTCGTTCTTCGTAACTAATTCTCCTCTCTATAATTTAATTCCAGTGTAATTAAAGTACGTCGTAATTGGCTTATATTCAGTGCACAGCAGCATACCGTTTGGACATGGAAGTATTGTCTCGTGGGCATAAATCAACATATCGCCTCACTTGCATGTGTGTTTCTAAGTAACGTGTTCCTATTCCTGTACTCAAATAAATCAGGGGCACGAGGAGACTGTCATAGATTGGTTCGAAATTTATTCAGTGACGTTCTATCAACAACTGAGGATATGTGGGGAGCACAAGATATCGATATGCATGTCAAGTAATCCCACTCGACTGCCGACCACCAATAATAGTGGAAATAATGCTCTTACACATATAGCTCAGTGCAAGTTCTTAGGAGTGTAAGTTGCTATACTGGACTGTCTATCTAATTCTGCATTGCACAACACATAAAAGGTAAACAGAACCGACCCAAATATGTACAAAGAAAACGATTCACAAAAGTTGTGTCAATGCACAACTGTAAATTATTTTTATGACAAAAAATTATGTTCAGTGGCTATCAACTCCTACATGCTTTTTATTATTAAAACTAGACATAGAAAGGTAAACAAATGAACGTTAAAGACCACTTGTGATCACGTCGGCTGCTGTAAAGATCTGAAACGCTTATTTCACTCAACTACACATGAAGACGCGGATGGTTTTAAAATAGTTTCTCCTATCTTGTCCGGTTGTTCGGGGAAGAAATTTTCTTTATTATTTACTCGTCACTTATATGCGTATATGCCGTTTTAATTCACTGATCTCATTGTTTTGCTATTTCATTGGTTTTCGTCCGCAGTTCTCCTCTCGTCACTAACTGACGTTCTTTGGTCTACATTCACCTAACCTTTTAAAGGGCTTACAGTGCGGCCACTTCACTGAAAAAAAAATAACAGAACAAAAACGACTAAATCTTCAGACAGGTAAAAATACCCCCCCTCCCCCGGGTTCGTCGCAAAATGAATATACTGTGAGATCTTTGCGAGCGAGGTTGAGCCGGTACGCAATGCACTAAGTGCTCTCTAATGGCTGCCCTGCCTGAAGAAATAATTTTACAGTCAGAAAGAATGGGAGAAATGGAGGTGGCTGCGTATTGATCCTATCTTTTATGTGGAGGAACTTTGACAAACGACTGTATTAGATGGCAGGGTTGGGCAGGCGAACCTGTTAAATGGGCGTCTCTGTAGTCAGTGCAGTTCCTCTCGTAAAAGGTATGAATTCATACGAACTATACGGGCAGTCTAAAGTCGGTGTTTATGTAAATTTCTCGTAAACCGAGACATATGCTAGTAAATTTCACTCAGTAGCGAAGCATAATTAGAAATATTCTCACTAAAACATCGTACTAGACTTGTCAGTGTCTTGTCCATAAGGCGTTCAAGAGGGCTTTTTTGAATTACAGACAAGACCCGCTGCATAAAGAATGAAGGATGAACCGGCGAGAAATTTTCAATTTAAAAGTTAGTAAAGTTCAGTTCTGAGGTTCGACGGCACATTTAAGGAGTCATTAAGAAGTCCAGCTGGGAAAATGAAAGACCCGGATGTGATAAACCAAAGTAAAAAAAAAAGCATAACTGTTGTTATCCGCGGAATGCATAAAGGCCAACCATTTTACATTTGAAATTCCACAGACACTTGATAAACACAATTTTGAGCTTTTCGTCCGCGGTGTTACATGTGAGTAAAATTAGAAAATGTGTTTTGGTTACACTAATCGTGCATTTGCAGTTCTCTGTCACAGACTAGCTTGAATTCCCACTCATTGTGGCATTTGTGAGAAAAAAACACCAAACTTAAAAAAGAGTTTTCTGTTCTCTAACCCTTTGTCGTAGTTACACCATGAGTGTCATTGAAACCCGCTCGCACACGCGTGTCACATTCGTAACGCTACGCTCTTTAAACTCGTTATGATCAAGTGCACAGTGCAGCACTGTGCACAGTGCAGCACAGTACGCACTTTTTACCTTTAATATACACTTTAGTGCAAAAGCCTGTTGATGATCCGTACTGGGATCGAAACATGTAGATGGCCAATCCAAGTGGCCACTTGCTGGGATTGCGGGTTCGAATCCCGCCGGTGGCACGGAAGTCTGTCTCTTGTAGGTGTTGTGTGTTGTTTGGAGGAGGTCTTTGCGACGGACCGATCCCTCGTCCAGAGCAGTCCAACCGATGGTGTGTGTGTGTGTGTGTGTGTGCGTGCGTGCGCGTATATCATAGCGTGTGTTCAGGTACAACAATAATCCTCTACACCTAAAATTAGGAGACAGACAGAGGTCAAGCTACGAAAGAAAGAGAAAGAAAGAAAAAAGAACATGTTGAAAATTTGGAATACAATTTAGAGTTGTATTTAGACTGATCTTTGAGTGTCACTGAACAATAGTGAACAGCGCAACGATCATCAAACAAGACTTTTTGGTTGTTCGCAGAGAGCAATCGTGTGATGTTTAGGACAACTCTTTCTTGTTTTGAGAAACTGACAAAACACATGAAACGTCGTGTCATTCAACGCAAAATAATGTGGAACACACAACTGCCAGTGCCATATAAGGTGCTGAATTGCGACTACCTTACCATTCCGTTTATGTTTCTATTTCTACCCTCTCATATAAAGAGCGCCGCTTCTTTTTCTTTCGCAGAAGGTGTCCTATAGCGTGTTATGCTACACACAGGTGTATATAGAGACCGGTTACCTTTAACAAAGCTGTTTAGTAACATATCACTCATACAGGCAATGACAACATGTTTTGGGCCGCAAATACCCAGGCCACCATCAGTCGATCGTATCAACCATACCTACAGGTTTACTGACGAATAATAAACCAACTAGATGTCACTTGTTATTTTTATTTTACTTCTTAGAGACTCAACATGTTTCGGACATTAATATGCCCATCTTCAGGAGTTTGCGACTATGATGATGAACTACCACATTGGCCGTTTTGTTTTTGATTTGATGTGTGTTGGAGTTAGGGTGCGGTTCCGCTAGGGTGGTATACATGCTGCCGGCTGCCGGCAGCCCGGATACCACCCTAGCCGAACTGCACCCTAACTCCAACACACATCAAATCAAAAACGAAACGGCCAATGTGGTAGTTCATCATCATAGTCGCAAACTCCTGAAGATGGGCATATTAATGTCCGAAACATTTTGAGTCTCTAAGAAGTAAAATGAAAGTAACAAGTGACATCTAGTTGGTTTTTTATTCGTCAGCTATCACAATAACGCACGCTCCAATAAACATAAGATCTACAGGTTTACATTTACAAGGAATGAAATGCCGTTTACTTTAAATACCCAAATGTAATAACATTTTACGTAAAAATTCCTTGCAAAATATTAGCTTGTAATTATTGGTGCTCCCAATAGTTACATTTTCTTACGAAAACTTCACTTGTGATGGCCTGCCTGTATTATCAAAAGTTTCTCTTTGGTCCTGTGCCCAAGTCTTGTTAACACACTAATGAAATTTCAAGCACCACAAACCTGGAAATGTATACACGTGCTGAACGTGTGTTACCTTAAAAAAGGAAAACTCTGCTCCATGAAGCTAGCCGTTTCTGTTACTTTTCTTTCTGCGAGCATTGTACTCCAAAGGTTAAGGGTTCATCTTCGCTCTCTTACTGATTCACTATAAAATCCAGTGCTTCAACGGACACTTTGAAACACAAACTTCTACCATGACAAAACAGGAGCTTTCCCTACTGTCACATTAGTTATCAGCCAACAAGATAATTGTTATAAAGAAATATCACACAAAGGGTCTACTAACACCTGGCCCATAAATTTTTGCTTGTCCGAAAAAAAAAAGTGCGATACATTAAACGTAACCATTAAGACCCACGATCGAGACCTGACCTGACCTGACCTCATCGGCTTTGCTCCAAATCCTGGTATTGGGGGCGGGGATATGATACGTAATCTTGTGCCAGGGGGCCTGCGGAACATTGCTGCACGTCCACTCTTCAAGTCACTGTGCGAACGGAAACGTTTTGACATATTTTAACTGGTCAACCCATAGTAACTGCTGCCCCTGGGTTGATTTTTAACATAAAAAGGACACTGGCGCTTAACGGTGAGTGATGAACACCGTGCACCGCCAAGCATATCTGAGGTGGTCAGTATGCGCCACGATGTCATCTAACATGCAATACACGTAGTTCGGTGTTACTCAGGCGTCGTGAGTGTAACAGTTCACGCGGCGGTGAAGGTTAACAATACCGTGTTTTAGGTTCAGACGTCGTACAGTTTGGTAGGTGGTGGCAAACGCTTCAGAAATATATGATATCGTCCATGTTTACGGTGCAAGTGCGTCTGGAAGCTTTAAGCGCCCTTTTCTTTGGAACTTTTGTTACCACCTACCTGACTATAAGGGTAAAGTTCACCCTAGAACAGGCCATCAAGGCTCAGAGGTGGAATAGAGGCAGAGCCACTTTAACCTCGGCGCTAGCTGGGGTTGGTGGTCAACGCCACGCCCCGGCCGCTGTGTCCCTGGAAAAGAGACCCGGTACCCATTGTACAGGAGGCTGGATAGAATCCATGGCCGGTCTGGACAGGCGTTGAAAATCTCGTCCTCACCGGAATTCGATCCCCAGACTGTCCATATCGTAGCCAGTCGCTATACAGACTGAGTGTTCCCGGCCCCCACCTACAAGACCATAAAATATCATAATTCCCACTCCCACAAAAAATCTACACCTTACACGTCATATCTTCAACCGCGCTACAGAACTGCCTAGTTCGTGTAAGTGATTACACATTGATATCGCAACTGACATGGAACTGGTAGAAGACGCTTGCTTCCACGAGATGTTCAGAAGGTAAGGAACACTGAGACGGTGTTGGTCTAGGATAGAGTGTCTTGAAATCAGAAGACTTCTAACGTATCGAAAGAACATAAGTTACTGCCTCTGTCTGCAGTACTGTAGTTTGCAACCACGTGCCAACTTATTCAGGTAAACCCTGAAAGACAGATGTTCTCTTCCTCCTGAACGTTAGCAGACTTCAGTCAAAAAACATGATTTCACAATCCGGAAGACTGCAAAATATTACATACCATACATTAATGGGGTAACCAATATTATTTTATAAATTTCGATTTATATCTGGCATTTAATTTCACAGCGACATAGTATATCGTCCACAGTTACTGTTGCTTCAAATTCAATTCAATATAGTTTCTCAATTATTAACGTGCTACTTTAAAAGCAGAGGGTCAATTATAAAACTAGAACAAAATATACAATATTAACTGCATTAATATACAAAACCTACTTACCCGCACAGGATCATTCTAGAAGTAGCATAATATACAATATTAAAAGAATTTAATATAAAAAATAAACTTACAGATTATATTTACTACAGGATCAGAGGTTAGGCAGTTTCTGAATTATGTAGTAAAAGTATCAGATATTAACGAATCATATTAACCAAGCCCGAACATCCATTTGATATATCAGTATCAAAGTCGACGGCATTTGTCGCCGAAACGTTTCTAGCGTAAGGACAATTTCGACGTTTAAAGTCAAAATTAAAATGTTCTCTCTAAAATTTCGATTTGGCACGCGTAGGCCAATAGTTTCCAAAGGGTAGGACAATATTTTAAACCACTGCAAACATTCGTTTAAAAAATGATATCTAGGTAACGTCTCCGAGCACTTAAGGTGTGTAATTTCAAGTAACTTAGAACATTACCATAGCTGTAGTCTAGGTGACTGGAGAAAAGATGATAACAAAGAGAAACTAACTTCGCTGGATGCACTCCAGCTTACAAGTATCAGAAGTGACAGAATTCCACGCAACAGGCATATTCCAACAACAACAAAGACAATAATAATAATATTGTATTCGACAGAACACAAATGTAAAAATAATTTATGATCATCACCAACTAGGCCTAAAGCTAAACACAGGGTCTGGAAACCTAGGTGTTAATATTCAATTAATATGCATATTTTTGGGCCTGTCTTCGTTTGTGTACACATGTATATGAGAAGCACATCAGGAGGTGTTTCTTATACCGTCGACTACGAAAGATTATGCTGACTCACAACGTGAAAATCAGCAGGCAATCGTCTAGCAACGCCTAACAGGAATTCAGTAAGAAGAGGTGGCGTGAAATGTTGGTCCTACTCTACCGCGTACTGTTCACTGAACTCGTCGCATGTTCGCGCATTGACATCTCCCGATATATCAACGAAATCTCACCGTCAAAGGCAAAGCGCTATTGAACATACTGGGCAGAGTAATCTGAGGGAGTGGCAGTGTTGTCTTTCCAGATAGTACCTGCCTAAACTCCGTAATGTCTAAACCTAGCAGCGCAACATAACGGTACTAAAGCTTAAAACAGCAACCAGTACAGGTATACTGCCTGCAAGTTCTAGTCAACTGGAGATACTAATTACACAGTTATAGAGGTCTTCGTAGCCGGGACTTAAGGCTAAAAATATGTTAATAGGTAATAATAACAACATTCCACTGAACAAAAAATGTAATAATCACAGATAAGTTTTGTTGAAAGTACTCAAACACGTACAGATGTGTTGCCAGTTAGGAAAGGGTACAATGTAAGGATTCCCCGATGGTAACATAAATGTGATTAATGCACATGTATATAGGTTACAGGTTTAGAGCCTACATCAGAACTTAACTGTAAACGCACATAAACTTTGGAAATGTATAGCAATTATCATCACTACCAGGAATTTGTTATACCACATTTCCACATTCCCAAACTCTTCAAATACCTCGAAGTTATTCCAGCAGATAGTATTTCATGCTATGAAGTTTGAAGTTCATCTCAATAATGAAAATACACCAGATATTATCCCAGAGAAAACACAATGAACTTCGTTTACAAAGGCCAGGCAGGTAAAAGAGTACTGTTTAAGTAAACAATCGTTGTTTACTCATCTGCGGATTGTCATGAAATCTGGGAGACTCATCCTCCTGGATCCCTGAGGGCCTGTAAAGGCCTGTACAGGGACTGCTTTACCTTTACTATGACGATCATAAGAAGCACACAATTGTACTCTGTGTGTCAAATGCAGAGTTTCTGAATGTTAGAACAGATGGTTTATAGGCCGATACGCTGAGTTCTACACCGCTATGCGCTTTTAATTTATACTGGCTATAAACACAGAACATTCACTATATTAATATTATCTATCTGCTCTCGGACCAAACACGATTGACTCATATTTCTTTATTTAAGAATAACGGACAACAGTACATTATCGTAGTATCGATAGAGACAAGTACAAATCCGCCATTTTAACGATGGTGCACCCTAATGATAACTCGGCTTGGTCTGCTTAAGTGAACGCAACGGAACTGTTTTTCGTTAACCCTTATTTCAGAAAGATGGTAGGTGTCCCTCTAACTTGCCCTTTCTACTATTTCAACTACTTTCTTAAGTTTCCACAAGTCTACTTATGACTCTGTCCGACGTGGACCATCTGCACGAAATAGGATGATTCTTGGGATGCCAATAACTGCCCTCGTATATATTCCTATGCATTAAATCCAAGTGTTCCTTTCTACTTTCCTGATAATGAATAACGTTGTATATAATATTTATATATTTGACGCACATTGGCTTCTTTACGTTGTAACTATAGTCCTTTTGTGCTTGAATTTTGTAAAATACAACAGTCGTCTAAACAATTTCATTGACGTCAAAAGTTTCTTAAATATGGTGCTTAAAAAACCACATCTCAATCCTATATCTGAGTTTTGCCTAATTACACAATTTTATTCCTTCAGTCAAGTCATTCAGACGAAATCTTAACCAACTGAATTCTATAAAGAGATTTGATGAAATAAAATTAATTTAAATAGTACCAAGCCCCAGAAACCGATATGTGGAAGTCGGTAGAAAGGGTAATGTGTGGGTACGTGTGTGTGGGTGTGTGTGTATATATATATAAATATATATATATATACATATATATAGAAAATGTGGGCCGGGTAGCTCAGCCAGTATAGCGAATGACTAAGGGCTGGACGGTCCGAGATCAAAT
>Ga0123352_10019180_pt1 | contig 10905 bp, 5 predicted proteins | sample TergutLab28metaG_FD_89700 | JGI IMG/M metagenome (GOLD analysis project Ga0123352, IMG submission 89700) | Labiotermes labralis P1 segment gut microbial communities from Petit-Saut dam, French Guiana - Lab288 P1 | ecosystem: Host-associated > Arthropoda: Insects > Digestive system > Gut ... | reverse complement strand
TTTATTCAACAAATATAAGTACTGAATATTTTAAACATGGTATATACTCTCAGTTTTTTCTCTTCAAAATGCAGTTTGTTTCATAATTCTAACGTATTTAGTTCCTGTATTATTCACATTTTATATACAGGGTGCGCTAAAATTAAAAGAATAATTCCGGCGCCAAAAGGTTAATCCCATTACACGAACACTCGTCATTAGAATTATTTCAGAGTATCAGTCCGTAGCTAAAAGTTAACGAACCCCTTCAGATGCCTGTCGCTCTCAAATATGAATTCCAAATATTCACCAGACCGCTGCAGTATCAATATCAAGTGATTAAGTCCAGCGGATTCTTAAAATGGTTTGTGTTTATGCGTCAAATTATTATTCTGTGCCCATAATTTAATCACACTAGAACAAGTTTTAAATGTAAAATTTCTGTATCACTGTTCATAAAATTTAGATAACCTGTAAGCTGTTCCGTGTGACCGGGAACTGCTGGTTCCCCTAATGGATATGGACTAGAGTAAAAAAGTATTTCTGATAAAACGCTTTACCTTCAAGCGGATGCAGTGAACGGCTAGCTACGTACGTGGCTTACGCAACTGAATCCTGTAATTGAAAAAACACAATTTTTCAGAACTTTTAACTTCATCAAAGAAGTAAAAAAAATCGATTTATAATACTAAATAGATATTTGAGTGTCAATCAAAATACTGAAAGTTAAACCTGGTGGTATGTGAAGTAACAGTTAGGCTTTAAAAGTTCCGTTAGTCCAGTCTCGTGTAGTTTCTCAAGTGAACAATTTCACAAAGACGCATACGTGTGTGTGTGTATATATATATATATTATTTATACATATTTTTATATATATATTTATTTTTATATATTTTTTATATTATGTATTTTATATTTATTTATTTATATATATATTTATTTACATATTTTTATATATTTATTTTATATATATTTTATTTATATTATTTATATATATTATTATTATATATTATATATATATTTATTTATATATTTATATTTATATATTTATTTTATATATATTTTTTATTTATATTATTTATATATATTTTATTTATATTAACAGCTGCCCCATTACAGTAGTACTACATGCTCTGCATTACTTACGCTTTAGTTTTACAATACAATTTTCAATAAAATATTACATTAATAATAACAAAACTATAGTGAAGATTCATTATAACATCAATAATAGTATTTTAACATCTAAACTTACAAATAAATACTATACGTCAGTCAATAACACAACTTTTATTTTATATACAATGGTATATATGTCAGGGCGACATGTTTCGACCTATTCGGCCATCCTCAGGCCCTCCAAGAAAACAGATCAAAGAGTTGTTTAGTTTATCCGCATTGTGCGAGAGCCTGAGGATGACCGACTAGGTCGAAACATGTCGCCCTGACATATATACCATTGTATATAAAATAGAAGTGCGTAAAGCTGACAACCTATCACCATCCTGTGCCGTTGTCACGAAATCTGGTAACCTTAACTTCCTGGAACCCTCTGGGGCTGTCCAGGCTTGTAATGGGACTGCTTTACCTTCATATAAAATAGAAGTCGTGTTATTGACTGACGTATGGTATTTGTTTGTATGTTATAACACTTCGGGATGGAAAACTTCAAATCTAACCTTACGATTAATAATATTAACACACACATTCACTGAGATCTGCCTATCTTTTATAATAAAGTGTCATTGCAGATCTGTAAAGTCTATGGATTTGACGAATTTTACAAAAATTTGTAAATAATTGTTGACAAGTGTCGCATTCGTCGTAGGTCAACTGCCACAAGTGTTTGTTTGTTTGTTTTATCGGTTCATTCCTTTGGTCACGTAATTTCTTATAATTTGTTATATATAACAAATTAGTGGGGTAATTTGTTATATATATTTATTTATTTATTTATTTACTGCAATTGGGTTGTTACCCGGTGGCAGTGGTTATTTTACATGTAAACAAAACATGAAATTGGACAAAACATGAAATAATAAATAATAAAAATTATATATATATATATATATATATATATATAACAAATTAGTGGGGCTGCAATGTGATGGCAACGTTTTTTCCTGTTCCAAAATGAAATCACGATTTAAACTGTGATTACGAAATCAATATCGCCGCTGCTACCCGTACTTGCAAGTCAGATGTCAACGAACTTAGCATCAGAAAACTGTGAAACCGAGACGAAAGGAGAAGAAAGTGTATCAAACGGGTAAATCATTTGGTTAGAACAGCAGTGCCAATATCGCTGTATTGTGTCGCCGGTGCACTGAGCCATGTCCCGTCACTTTCCGTATCGGAAACTTGCAGCGCAGCGCAAGGCAGCGTGTTGCTGATTGCCACGTAACTGTAAACTGTTTGGAGCCCAGCTGGTAGCTGTGTCTTATCACCAAGTTGGCTCATTCACAGACCTTGCATGCTGCCCACACAGTGCATGAGTGTGTTTCCACAGCGACTGCGATGAACAAATTGAAATTATTTTCCTAGCATAACATTTACCGACTGGTTAAGTGCGTACGCAAAAGTGCGAAAAGTTACTATTAGCTTCCTGATGTCTGCCTGTCCGGCCGACAGTCCGTCCTCATGCCCGCACGGAACAACTCGGCTCCCACTGGACGGATTTTCGTGAAATTTGATATTTGTAAATATTTCGCAAATCTGTCGAGATAATTCAAGTTTTATTAAAATCTGACAAGGATAACGAATAGTTAACGTGAATACCTGTGTACATTTTTGATCATATCTCACTCAGTTCTTCTCGGAATGAGAAATGTTTCAGACAAAAGTTGGAAAGGAAATCAAAACACACATTTTGTGTTCAGTAACTTTTTCTTATCGAAAATCGTGCCGTTTATGAGATAATGTGGAATAAAAATTGGTGGAGCCGGACAGGCCACACAGGTGTCAATCTGGCGCATGCGCATTGTATGCTGGATACCTAGAGCTACAAACACACACTCAGAATATGTAATATTATTGCTTATCCACGCCAACAATTTTTACGCGAACGCGCCGTAGTGTTAGCGTAGTTTGTAGCCAACAAGATTCTGGCATATATCTATAAGAATTTCGCATTTTGGTGTACCACATATACGGGTACTGGTGGACCTTGCAACGTGCACCTGAACCAAATTCAGACACCCTGAAAGTGGAGGCATTAAGTTCTTCCGAAACATCTGAACAAACTTGTCACCCTACAAGGTGCAAGAATCCAAAAGACGAGCTACTGAAAGCCCCAAAGTCCAGCGTTAATTACATTTATTAGGCTTTTGTAATCTGGTGGTGCTTAAACACGGGCTGTTGTTTCGTTTCCACGGAAATGACATGTCACGTCACAACCAAAGGTCTGTCTCATCCATGGAAACCGGGGAAACCTGGTTACCATGGAAATGAAGTGTGACTGAATCACTGTGTTGTGCTGGTATTGTTATTGTTACGTAGGCGGATTATTATGTGGTTAGTGGTTATGACGGTGGCGGTACCTCTGTACGTGCAATACCAGCATATCAGATATAAGAGTTCTTCCTGAATGGGTCTGTACTTCCATGTTTTTACTCTTCTAGGCCGAAGAACTACGTGGGTCATTTCAAAAGTTCTGCACAATGTACGTTTTCTCTTTAAAATGAATATATTTTACAAAATACATTTACAGACCTTCAATGTAATCTCCATTGTGTTTTACCACAGCGGTCCAACGTTTGGGCAAGTCTTGCATTCCTGTCAGGACGCCCTCGTTGTTGCTGCGTCTGATTACTCGGGTCACCTCATTAGACACCTCCTCAGTGCTTCTGAAGCATTTACCACGGAGTGGTTTCTTCAATTTTGGGAACAAGTCAAAGGCTGGTGGGCTCATGTCAGGGCTGTACAGCGGGTAGGGAAGTACTTGCTATCCATAATTTTCAAAAATTTCCAGTACTGCACCTGAGGCATGAGGCCACGCGTTAATGTATGGTCGCTGGCCACTGCGCGAGATGACTCCAGTCAGTTTCTTCTTCCATTTCAAGGCTCAGTTTTGCAGAACAGGGACCACTTAGCCTGCCGGTACGCACACATTTTTCTTTACTGGAGTCTGGCTCACAGCTGTCACGAAAATCAGAACAATTGCGTCATCCTACTGGCGGCGCAAGCGCAGTGTGCAGAACTTCTGAAATGGCCTATCTATTTTATCACTTAAAACTGACGGAGACTCGGAATTCAAAAGAATTTTAGGATGTATATAGGTGTTTTCGTTTTAGAAGTTCCAGCACCAAGCAGAGGGTTTAAAGTTGCAAGAAAAAACGTCTAAACGTGAACAAATTTCAGTATCTAATCTTGTTTGTGACGTTGAGAGACGATATGTTTGTTATTCTGAAAGAAAGTCTAGTATATCGAGAAATGTAGAGGACAAGACCAGGCAGAGCGGGGGAAAGATAAGCGCACTGAAGGCTTCCAATGTACGCCACGTTCAGCAAAGCTGACAAATGTCGCATGCGGAAAGCTTGCTTGTAGGCTTTAACCCCATAACGCCTTATTGCAAGGCGAAAACAGACCTTCGAAGTATTATTTTGAATTGCGTACGAATTCCATTTTAACAAAAGTTGATATTCTTTCGTGTCTCTTATATACTTTCCCAGGATCTCACATCACAACCACATCAAACCACATTACAACCACATTACAACCACATCAGCACGCACATTTGTGTAAATTTTATTAACCCTTTAAAAGCCGAATTAAATCCCATCTGTCATCTGGTGAAATTATTAGGAGCTCGCCATATTCTCCACGTTAGCAGGATAAGGGTTAAGATGCCCGACATATTAGGGTTCACTTGCGAATAGTAGCTAAAGATAGAAACCCACAAGGTTAGTTTTCAAAATTTTAGCTAACAATTGATTATATATACATCCTGTAGGTCAGTTTGAATGTAAATCTCTACATATCCAGTCACGTAAATTTACGTCGCAGCCAAAGTAAATTCTTTTCAGCTCTGAAATTTAAATTAAATTTAATTAATTAAAAATTTAACAATTTTGAGTATTTATGTTCACAGCGTGTTTATAAATAGGTTTTTATTGCATTCTGAAACAACGTAGAGAAGGAGTAAGCTATTTGTACCCGTACCATTTGTCCTAAAAACGTACCAAACCCCACATTTTCTCTTCACGATTTTCCATATGACCGTTTGGTAAACGTCTTCCCCAACAATATTCTGCATGAAAGTCCTTTATCCCTGCCCCAGTTACATGAACGGGGCTTCTACATTTCCCCGCCGTAGCACTACTGGGTGAAGGAAAAGTTAAGGTAAAGTTCACCCTAAAACACGCCACGAAGGCCCAGAGGGGGAGTAGAGATATAGCTCTAATCTTTCTTTAACCTCGGCGCTTGATGGGGTGGGTGGTCAACGCCACGCCCCGGCCGCTTTACCCCCGGGAAAGACCCGGTAACCATCGTATGGGAGGTTGGGTGGGCCTCAGAGCCGGTCTGGACAGGTGCGAAAAATCTCTCCGCTACCGGGATTCGATCCCCGGGCCGTCCAGCCCGTAGCTATCCCTGCACTACTTGGTGACCTGCGGTAAGTCACGTGATACAATACCCGAACGTCACCCCTTTTTTGACCAAACACTTTCCACAGAAATTTCAATGTTACACATCTTCCTAGCAATATACATGTACACGGCAGTTTATGTGCAACTTAATGCACTAGTTCCACTACTACATGTTTCGGCCATCTGTTGTGGCCATCTTCAGGGAGTACATATGACCTTGGTGTGACAAGGTACTCTCTGAGGGTGGCCAAACAATGGCCGAAACATGTAGTAGTTACCGCTAATCTTGAACTAGCACCACAAATCTGTAAATAAACTGCCATACATTCCGTCCCAAGCATCTGTCCACAGACAGTTACAGTTCGTGGCCTTCTGTCAATGTAAATTCACAGAAATAAATTCGGCTTGTGGACCTCGTTTTCGAACAAATGTTCCGCAATACACAGAAGTCATAATGAACACCGTACTTGCCGCAGTGTGAAGGCTGGGCCCTCCGTAACAGACCTACGAACGTCTCTTGTATATATATATATATTTGCGCTTCGGCATTACATTCCGTGATCTTAATAAACACCCGTAAGCTTAATTCACGGCGACAGAGTGTACGTGTCTGCTGACATTCTGCAGCGTCGTCTGCTGCGTAAATCAACAGTCCACTTATATCGAGTGATAACTAACAATTAGTCGATAAATTTGTATTACAAACCCTATACATCATCGTGCTGATAATCCTGTTGCTGTAAGGTCTTGTCGACTTTCAGTTATCCCAACGTTATCGCCTGTTAATACAGGAAAGACTTTACAGCCCGATAAGCATTTGAGGATTGGCTTTGAGGATTTTGCAATAAGTGATGCACTTTGCAGGCACGTTCGTTCTTAGGTTTTCTCAGCGGCGTAAGCTTAAAATTCCTTTCTTCTGAGATATGACGGTGTGTCAGTCGTTAATTGGATCCCGACATCTCGAGGTAACCTAGAGTCCTTATCTTCCATCAGCCATGCCACTGCCAAAAACTCATCATCCTGATACCTTTAACTGGCGTGTAATTACGTTTAGACAGAATATCTTATTCATTCACAGTGGTCAAAGCATGTAGATATAACCCAAAACATATGATAACATGTACAAGAAATAGACGATTCACGATCTGTATTAACCTTTTAAAGACGGAGCACAGACCGCTCTATTTAAAGACCCAGTCCGTACCGCGCTGTAAACACTTTTCATCTCGGTTATAAAAAAACCAATCAGTTTATGCTGTAAGTGGCACAAGTCGCTGTTTGTTCTCAGATAAATACAGAACACATAAATACAGTGTGGACAGAGCGTACAGTTGTTGAATGTTAAACTGGTGGTGCATCACGTGACCGGTAGGCTTTAACACCTTAAGAGCATCATGATTACAAAACATGTAGCTCGGAAATTAAACGGCATGTCCAGTACGTTGGTATACGCAAAGTGTAACTGTAAGCAATTATATTATAACAATTTTTTTTGCCGTTTTGTTTGGTTATTTTATGTATAAATTATTCCAACACCAAACAGTAATGCCAACAAGAGAAGAGAAGCCAATAAAGTGTAGAATATAAAAAGAAAGTAAATCAATTCTTATGAAAATACAAAAAGAAAAACTCCAGAAAAATAACCCAAACGGAAAATAGACTCTCTGGCCAAAACCATAAGAACACAAACTTGGAAATGTGTCATCCCCGTTGTGTGTGTATGTGTGAAAACTGGAAAGGGTATGTAGTCAAACACAGCTGTGTCAATTATGATGTTTTAATGACTGTACTAGACAACTACATGTAGAGATCTCGCCATCACGTGCGCGCATAATAATATAGTAGGACCCAAGTTCTCTTGAAGACAAGCTGTATATGGTCAGTAGGCGCCGAAACATGTAGTTGTCTCGTACAGTCATTAAAACATCTTAATTGACATAGTTGTTGACTACGTACCGTTTCTAGCATAAGAACACAAATTCACAAACTAAGTAGAACAAGGCCATAAGAAATCAAATCGCAGCCAAAAATGCACCCCAAGCCGCCCCCCCCCCTAAAAAAAAGTGAAAGCTAAATAAAAAGAAAAAAAAAATAATAAAGAAATTAATCACCAAAACCCACAAAAAAGACACAAAGTATACTGTTAACAGATTTCACCACAATATGAACACATCAATTTGTATAGCATTTAATGCAATCGAAAGCGAAGGGAGGATCCGTCAGCAGTTGGCAGACAAGTGAGATGTTGCAGTGTCACAGTTACTCGGTTAGTGTGGTGTTTGTGTAGCTCGGTCTGGAAAGTCGGCGGATACTAGATAGCGCCACAAGAAAGGGTTCCGACATCGATTTCCGATAAATTAGTCCGCGTCTGGAGCACCCACGCTCTAAAAAGAGATAGACGAACAGTCCTGGACGATAAAAGACGTTAGATGGCAGATATATTGGTTTACTTATATGACAAATAAAGTCAAGTATACTGTTTTGCATTTTTTTTGGAGTTCCATACAGTTAATGGCACAGCACAATTTTATAAATAGTTTAAATTATTGTAATTTTTTGTTTTTCTCTGATTTTTCTGAAACGGTCTATTGTCGAAATAAATACAAAATATTCCCATAAAGTAAATATGTTTGTCTGTTTACTTGTTTATTATTAAACTAAACAGGATTAATTGGCTGAAAATGTAGCGCGCATGTGAGCAACAAGAAATTCATTCTAAACTGTGGCCGAAAAAACTTGGATATTAGACACCAGAGTTAAGTCCAGTTCGTACTGTAGCTACGCTCACGGTCCGCTCGCGGTTAGGGAAGGAATTCTTTGCCTGTTTATGTTTCCGTCTTTCGCTGTACCGTACCCTAACGTCTTCGTTATTGGACCCTCTTATTAAAATCTCTAATCTCTTGAAGACGCAAAGTATCTTAGTTATATATAAACATTCAGTCCGTACCGCGGAGTAAACACTCCGTCTCAGTTACAAAAACCAGTCAGTTAATGTTGTATAGGGAAATAATCGCTGTTTATTCTCAGATCCACACAAAACACATAAATACAGCTGTGTGGGCAGAACGTAGAATTGCTGAATGTTAAACTGGTGGTATATGTAGTATATATATAAATACCCAGTCCGTACCGCGCAGTAAACACACTCCGTCTCAGTTATAAAACCCAGTCAGTTAATGTTGTATATGGAAATAATCGCTGTTTGTTCTCAGATCCACACAAAACACATAAATACAGCTGTGTGGGCAGAACGTAGAATTTTTGAATGTCAAACATGGCAGTGCAGCAGGTAACCACTAAGCTCATCGCGGTTATAGGCCAATGGTTACTATACGTACCACGAGGTTTAATAATTAAAGAAAATTGTACGTTCTGCCCACACAGTATATTTATGTGTTGTGTGTTGATACCAGAACAAACAGCGATCATTTCCCTATACAGAATAAACATTTGTTTCGATAGCCGACGAGGGTGTTTACTGCGCGGTACGACCTGGCTCTTAGATAATTTTTTTCTTCGGAATGTTAAACGCGGTGAAGAATATCTGACCGGCGCTTGACTGGAACGTGACAATTCCTATACTGTGCATCGGAACTACGGAATTTCTTTTAGACGTTTCTTACATTCGTGACTAGTTTGAACGCTACCGCCATCGGTACCGAACATTTTGCTGGCATTTTTACGGTTGTCGTAAAACACAGAATACTTTACAAGTCCCTGACAGTTGACACCACACAAAGCTGTTCTTCCTACAGCAGAGGAAGCAGGTACTTTACCAGAGCATTTTACGAATTGCGGCGGGAGAATCAGAGTACGCATTTGGTACACAGTTAGGCTGCTTTTGGTGAGGGTGTACGTATTTGGTGAAAGTCGACTATCGAAGACCGAGAAAGAGAGGGAAATTTTCATGACACAGGAGATGCAGTGAGTGAGAGTAATTTGACAAAGCTTCACGCTGTAATTAGCTCAGTCGGTATAGTGACTGGCTACGGGCTGGACGGTCCGGGGATCGAATCCCGGTGGGGGGCGAGATTCCCCGTACCTGTCCAGACCGGCCCTGGGGCCCACCCAGTCTCCTGTACAATGGGTACCGGGTCTTTCCCGGGGGTAAAGAGCGGCCGGCGCGTGACGCTGACCCCTCACCCCCTTCTAGTGCCGTGGTCAAGAAAGAGTAGAGCTATACCTCTACTCCCCCTATGGGCCGTACGTCCTGTACAGAGCCACAGTGCCTGTACAAGGGTGCACTTCATGCTGTAATAAAAAATTCTGAAATTATAGAAGTTTCTACATTTACCCTCGTCTCTTTCAGATTATCTCAGAACATTCCACGTCATGTTTCCGTCGTGCATTTTTTTTTATTTAGAACCGCGCAATTTAAAAGATACTGGTACAGTACTCAACGTATTGCAACGGATTAAAATGAGGCTCAATTTAAATAACTGAGAGCTCATAAAATGTAGACCCGTCTGATTTTTTTGTAGTATCAGGACAGCAGGCTGTGCACTGGCATTCACAGAGCCAGCCGGCCGGCCAGCCAGCTAGCGACGAAGCAGCTTTTGCACAATTCCGATTCTGCACAGTGGAACGAACGACTCTCGCACGCCCTCCCCACAGGCTGGCAGTCTAGCACAGTCGGTCGGTAGGTTAGTCGCGCGGCGGTCGCCCGCACTGGTATGGCGGACGAGGCAGGTCTGTCATGAAGGTGGTATAACTGCTGGGGGCTGTAGATACCAGAGACTGTTTTGGCTTCCGTGCCTTTTCCCGATCAGCTGTTCGTAGCCGCGCAGCACACGACGTGAGATGCTGCTGTGTGTTCGTTGCTGACATAAGAGAAAGACGCGATTAGCTGTCAGGAGTTTGTGTATCTGTAGTTACACAGCTTTGCAGCAAAAATATACTGCCATATGTTATACGGAGCAGTGCGCCTTCTCTGATGGTAATGTTTTCAACATTCGTCTTCAGCTCTGCTAAGGTGAAGCAGGTGAGTTACAATAAAAGTGCCTGTTTCTTTAAAGGGCTAATGAAGACGGAAACGAAAATTACTTATACTTACAATCAATCCGTACCGCGCAGTAAACACACTCCGTCTCGGTTATAAAAGCCAGGCAGTTAATGTTGTATAGGGAAATAATCGCTGTTTGTTCTCAGATCCACACAAAACACATAAATACAGCTGTGTGGGCAGAACGTGGAATTTGTGAATTTTAAACCTGGTGGTACATATAGTGACCACTGTGCGGTACATATAGTGACCACTGGACTGTGAATGGTTTAAGGATATCTCAGAAGCGGTGTTTATGTGCATTTATTTCACGAGTTAGTTCTTTCATTAATGGTGTTA
>Ga0123352_10019179_pt1 | contig 10905 bp, 5 predicted proteins | sample TergutLab28metaG_FD_89700 | JGI IMG/M metagenome (GOLD analysis project Ga0123352, IMG submission 89700) | Labiotermes labralis P1 segment gut microbial communities from Petit-Saut dam, French Guiana - Lab288 P1 | ecosystem: Host-associated > Arthropoda: Insects > Digestive system > Gut ... | reverse complement strand
ACACCAACACACATCGAACCAGAGCAATACAACCCATGAAATAACTCAACAAATAAGTCGCAAGCTCCTGAGGATGGATGTACTAACATCCGAAACATGTTGAGCATTAAATAATGAAATAAAACAAGTGACATCAAGTTGATCTATCTTTATTCAACTATAGTTTTATTTGTTTACTATAAGGATATTTATATATATATATATATATATATCACCCTGAAACTTAGACACTTCGGAAAGTACATCAGAAATACGCACCTGAAATTTTTTAAATGTGGTGCTGGAGAGGGATGGAGAAGATCAGTTGGACCGATCGTGTGAGAAATGAAGAAGTATGACAAAGAGTCAAGGAGAGAAGGAAAATCCTACAGAAATAAAAAGAGTGAACGCTAGTTGGATAGGTCATATCTTGCGTCGAAACTGCACCCCCCCCCACCCCGGCCCTCAATATAAAGCACGTTATTAAAGGAAAGAAAGAGGGTAGGAGAGAAGTGATGGGAAGACGAGGAAGAAGACTTCAGCAGCTACTGGATGACCTTAAGAAAAAGAGAAGATACTGTAAATTGAAAGACGAAACAGTAGAACGCACTCTGTGGAGAACTCACTTCGGAACAGGCAATAGTGGAACTGCTGTAAGACAAAAAATTGCATCTCTTACAAGATGTGTCGATATGGCATGGACAGTTCTAATAAGGGTAATTTCTTTAACAACATTAGGGGTTTTCCAAAATACGCGTAATTTGTGCGTGCCCAACGATATCTGACTTTCTCCTAACAGCGACTATTAAGATGTGAAGTTAAGGACTTACTCCCCTTCCGAACATTGGCAGTTTTTCTTCGAGCCTGAAATGGAGGCGAATACAAATTCGACCTTAGTAGTGCTTTCGCGGGGAGGGGATTGAAAGTCAAACCATTAGCTTTTTCAGAGAAGCTGTCCCAGTTTAAAGAACGTTGGACTGTAGCGCAATTGTGTATTGTGAGGGCGAGTTAATTTTATTTTGTGGGACACAACTTACTGTTGTGTTCTGTCGTTAGGTTAGGTTAGGTTAGGTCTGCGCACAAATGTGACTCCAGTCTTTTTATAAACGGAACACGTAAAACGTGGTGACTCGAGGACAGTGAAGGAGACTATATTTCTGGCGGGGTTATTCATTTTATGTGCTAGCTTCGCCCGGATATAAGGATCTCTCACCTACGCTGCCAAGGCTACATCCTGAGCAACTACCGCTACCTTACTACGAAAGTGGGTAAATTTCTATCATACTACACGATGTGACTTTCCAAAAGACGGTAACCTTCTGTACGTGCCAAAGTTTACATGTCAGTGCGTAATTTCCTCTAACCCCAAGTGTCGCGCGTCTAGACGCACATAACCACACTAGCAGGTAGAGTCAACTTGTTTTTGCGCAGTGATCAGACGCATTAACATACTCGTATATAAATATCACAAGCCGTTACTGAACTAGTCAGATTTTCACAACGGGGTGTTGGGTGTGTATAGGAATTGGATTCTAATGTTAAGTCATTGTCACAATGCAAACGGAACGTGCTGTAGCGAAGGTTAACGGAGATCTGGTTAAGTGTTTGTGCACAGGGAAAGGGAAAGTCCCTGTGCACATCTAGAATACATATGAAGAGATGGATGTATAGATCCTCTCATTTTCAACATCGTTGCTGGCTGGAAGTGAGTGGTCAGATTTCCTCCGCCACTTTACCCCCATCGAATAGTCTCCGGTAAAGGAAGCTGAGTGGTTCCCATAGCCGGTCTGGGCACATGGCAGTCGAACCATGATCCCTCGGTTTCCCGCCCTCTTTCCTAGTAATCACACTGTCCCCTCAATTGAGTAAGTGGAAAGAGTCCTTAAGAAGTTGATGTTTTCTGAGTTGTTCAGGAAATTCTCCACATTACAGTTTGTATCAGAGTACGTCAGAAGTGCCGTCCCGAATCTGATGATTTCGTTCCATATCCTCTCGTTTCATTAATATCCGTTGTAACAGTGAACTCCGGTCTGCGGGTAGGTCTTTAAATCAGTCTCTTTCTTTCACATTTTCTCATAACTCTTAAGTATTTCTCTTCTGTCCAAAGTCCGCCATATTCTCCAAAAGAGCATATATTTTGTAAATCTCATCCCCAATAATAAAAATGTTTTCACCATCGAACACGAGTTTTAGTCCTATTCATTCCTTACAGCTCTTTTATTAAATACAGGGTAGGTAAATGTAGAGATTTTTATACATGATTTTATAATTACAACCAACAAGATGCAACTATTTTGATTATTTATTTCTAAAAGACTCTAAATGTTTCGGCTGGTTCCTCCGCCCATCATCAGGAGCACATAATTGTATATTCAGTTTCAGGTATTGCCAACCAATACTGCTGCAAGCTGGTGTCGTGGATGAGAGTTCCATCTCATCCACGATAAGATGGAATTCTCACCCACGACACCAGCCTGCAGCAGTATTGGCTCACAATACCTGAAGCTGAATGTACAATTATGTGCTCCTGATGATGGGCGGAGGAACCAGTCGAAACATTTAGAGCCTTCTAGAAATAAATAATCAAAATTGTTTCATCTTGTTGGTTGTAATTATAAAATCGTACTAACGATGCGCGGACACACGAATATCAAAATTTTATGCATGTTCGTGCCAGAATTTACGAGCTGGATTTTTCCAGTTCGGAACATGGGTCAGTGTGCAGCTCTCTTGAATGCGGTAATTAACCTCCATGTTCCACGAAATGTACGAAATTTCTCGACCAGCTGCCACCTACTGGCTTCTCAAGAAGACTTTGCTCCATTCAGTCAGTTCATTTACTCAAATGTTTTACCATTTGTGTCACAATGAGTGTCTTTGGGCCTGAACAATTATTTGAAGCGGATGGGAATATAAACGGCCATTGATTAACCTAATGTAATGTTCAAAAAATTTCCTTGAATGACTGAGTAAAATAAAGTACAATCTCAGTGGCTGTTTGTAGTGTCCCCCTAGAGACTTGATTTCGGGTTCTCAAGAATTATATGCATGTGTGATGAGACTAGAAAGTTGTGTCCGGGTTATAGGCATATAATACTAATTCCTTGGTACAGATCTTACGAAGGCAAAATTCGTACAGGCTCGGAATTTTATCAGTCGTAACACTCGCCTGTGGACACAGATGTCCATACAACGACATTGCACGTAATTCTCATTACGCATTAAACATTCTGTGAGGATGGTGATGAAATCCGTCGCACCTCACACTTTGTGACACCTGCTTATCGTAACAAAATTTGTCACGACAAACCTAAAGGACAAATATGAAGGCTGCACACATACTTAACTGCGTGTAACATAACTTTCTGGGAGTGACTGTACGGGAACTCCTTTACCGTACACAGCGCAGTTACCATAGATTTTAAATTTGGCTTACGACCCGCTGATATTTCTTCAACGCACCGAACGGATTTACGACGTTATAAAATGGCAAGGTATCAAAAATCTGTCACAAAAAAATCGGAGAAAATAATCGATACAGTCTTCAAATAATGAACTTACGGAGAGAAGGGGCAAAACTTACTCTGAATTTGGTTGCTACAAAAGATGCTGTAATAAAACAGACCCTTAAAGAAAGTAAAGTGTTCCCGTTACAGGCCCGGTGTGGCCCAGAGAGTGGGTAGAGGTATAGCTCTACTCTTCCATGACCGCGGGACTAGAAGGGGGTGAGTGGTCAGCAGCACGCCCCGGCCGCACTTTACCCCCGGTAAAGAAACGGTACCCATTTGTCAGGAGGCTGGGTGGGCCCCAGGGCCGGTCTGTACAGGCAGAAAATCTCGTTCCCACCGGGATTCGATCCCGGACCGTCCAGCTCGTAGTCAATCGCTATACCGAATGAGCTACCGGGCCCACACAACAGACCCGCAGGGAAGCAATTGAGGGTCGTTGACGATTCGAGCATTTTCTCATATGACACCGTGTAAATTAGTAATTAGTTACCGACGTTTCAGAGGAGAACGTTGCCTCCATCTTTGGGTCCCAAGCGGTACAAAAAAGAGTAGCCACGACTGAAAAGCAGATACATCGATCGGTTTATTTTTGTTCTGTAGGAAACTCGTCCTTAAACGTCAGCGACCATGTGCCACTCATCATGACATCATATGCCAGAAGGATATCCATTAACACCGCTGTGCAAAGCTCACAACTCGCATTTAGGACTGCTGTTTAGGCCAAACTCGCTATTTCGACAGACATGTGATGCTAAACTGAACCTTACTGCAGCCAACAGCCATGTTAATAATATCTGCTTACCTCGCACTGCTATGCTTTACACATGGAGAAGTAAAAATGTTCTTTCTACATCTTCAGGCCAAACTTTACAGTAGAGTGGCTATCTGGCCTACGTTTAATCGAAAGGCCTGTGTTTAAATCTCAGTCAGAAGGCCGGCCGTCCTGATTGAGGTGTTTCGCGACTTTCCTCAGTTTCTTCCATAATATGTCAATTCAGTGTCTCAAGTGATGTCAAAATGGCTTCTTTTCAATATTTCTTCATCGGTCATTGTGTGTTTTGAGGTGTTCACAACTGTGTGGTTTAGTATTCCTTTCTTCTGGGGTATGACGTTGCGTCACGAAGTAATCGGTTCCCGACATTTCGAAGGAAAGCAATGCCTTCATCTTTCAGTGTTAAAGGTCTCCTGAGGTTTCGAAGGCACCACGTTTCTCGGAACTTCGTACGGAGCACCATAACCCAGAAGAAAAAAAGCCTGATCGCACAAGTACAACCTGAGACACTAACAGTGTCTTTCGATGAAACATATTATGCAGGAAATCCTGGTTCTGCCTCCTTGTAGCCCTCAAGCCTTCTGTTCTACACTGATTTCCGTGATTGCGGTAGAGCATTACTTTCTTTTCATGCTTGACTGGCCACTGACTGCCTGTCTAATTAGCCAAACTGCAGGATACAAAGGCCGATCCCATTGGCCACGTTGTCTAAGTTGTAGAGCTGCGGCCGCTCGTTTGCTGGTGTTAAGGGTTCGAATTCCGCCGGGGTCATGGGTGTCTTTCTCTTGTGAGTGTCGTGTCTTGTCAGGTACAGGTCTCTGCGACAGGCCGATCACTGGTCCAGAGGAGTATCAAACGTGGTTTTTCTAAATGAGCGTGAAACCGAAACCTCGACAATGAGGGGGCCTTGGTTCGATAGGACTGTCGAGCCATAAAAAATGGATTTAAATGTTGTGGCTGACGGGATGGGTGCACGCATGAATCAGAAGGCGAAATATATTATTTGTAGTCCTACAGTAGTGATGCATAAGTGTTTAAGCGAAAGTATGTAAACAAATAACAAATATTTTCATAGTGGAAGATTGAAATTTATCGAAAAAGTTAATAAACTGTAAATCTAAAAGAAACTCTTAATAGGAAAAAGGGTATGGAGAAGAAGGAAGAAGTGATATGTCAAGAAACTGCAGTGCAAATTGAAACCCAAAAAAAGACAGAGTAAAATAAATTATTCGGGCATTAAAGAATAGGATGTCTTCAGGATAATAGTAGGGGAGAACTTAATAAGTAAGGAGATAAAAAATTATGTGAAAAAAATTCTTGCACTAATAGAATTAATATGAACATAAGAAAGAATGTCAGTGCTGAAATTATGTGCTCCGTACATAAGAAGAGAGACAAACTGCAATGTAATAATTACAGATGAATCTTACAACCAAACGTACGGCACAAAATTTTGGCCACTATTCTGCATAGGTGGCTGGCTGGTCCCTTAACCAGACGAAATTCTAGGAGGTTATCAGCGTCCTTTTATGAAGGGACGATTGGCTACTGATTATATACGTCACGATGCATTCTTGAAAAATTTTACGAATTTAACCTCGGTCTTCTCTTGTTGCTTACAGATTTTTAAGCAAGAGTATGACTCGATAAATAAAATACATTTATATGAAATTTTAAATGATATGGAATCGAAATAACTTAGTGAATTTAATTAAAATAACGTTGAGGGGTTCAATTGGAAAAGTGGGCTAAAATATTCAATATAGAAAGAGGCTTGAGAAGAGGCGATGCACAATCCACAGTACTGTTTAATATAGTACTGGGGGGAGTGATGAGGACTGTGAGACTAATCCTACTGGAACGATTTTCTACAGAACAAAACTGTACATAGCATAAGCAGGTGATTTGGCGATGCTTGGGCAGTGGCTACAGCGATTGAAGGAGTTGTGACACAACTTAAAGAAGCGTCATTAAACAGAACTGAGAGGCTGTACCAGTTAAAATTATATTTTAAAAAGCGAAAATGTGTTCTCTTAAAGTTAATAGCTAAAATGGCCCAGACGTTAAAGTGTGTTTATATTAGCTAATTTAATTCCAGCAAACTTGAAACCTTACACAGAAGGATCCTTTGTCCGAGAGTGTTTAGTTTAAGTAGACGAAATCAGCGGTCTGGAAGAAGTACAAGGTGTCGAGAACATAAACCACAATTACAGATCGTGGCTGAACATATCAACGACGTAATAAATTATCTGAAGTGTCTGCTGAAGGGGTTGAAAGAATTTTAGCTCTACTCATTATAGGTGGGGCGAGCGGTACCTCAGTCGATTGAGGTACTGCGCCGCACGATGGGAGATTCCGGGTTCGATTCAGTCCTTGGATGTTTTCAAGTTACTTATTCCTACTCTCCACATTCAGTAACCCTGGACTCCATTCAGCCTCTAACAGATATGAGTCCCAAGGAATTCCTTTGGAATTACCCAGAAGTAAATTCCTTGGCCGGTGCGTGGAGGCGACACATCTGCCGTCCTATTTGTGCCGAATGTCAAAGTAGGGACGCAAGCCATCCCCCACTGAGTCTTTATGACTTGTTAGGGAAAGGTTTTTTTTACTCAACACCAGTGGACGAAATATTGGATTATGTTATCGAAGATGTAGCATTTCTTGTAGAATCATACCTGTCCACGTACCACGTACTGTTACACAGCTTACAGCTCAATGCGGCCGACACTCATCAAAGAATTTGACACGCCCGAACTCTAGAGATTTCACGAATATGAATTACATTAAAATTAACAATTAAACACAGAGTAGTTTCGCCCCATAATTAGCACCACTTTACAGTATCAACAACTTACACAGATGGCCCAACTGGCATTCTTAACTTGTCCAACCCAGTACTATTCGGTAAAGTTCATACATTTGCTGGAATACAAGAGAAGCTAGTTACAACATGTAAATAGAATGCCTCGAAATACATTACCCGGGGTAATGAAACACTACTCCCCAACCGGAAGTAGGAATCATGGTAGACCTTTGAAGAGACTTCTGGATACGTGAGACCGGAACGGTTCAACAAGTGGCCCAACACCATGACAGATATGATGATGATGATGATGATGATGATGATTTACGTGTGTAAAACTCACGTCCAACGGTTTCCAGGTTTCTTTGTTTTTTTTTTTTTTTTTCACTCTTGAATCCTAATATTCCAGTGAGCGTTCTTTTCCCAAAAGGAAAAGAAATTAATTTTCAGTCATACAAAACTATAAACCACGATGTTGAATTTCACAATTAATGTTGCAAAACAGTTTTAAGAACTTGAACTTTTTCCATGTTTGCCGTCTTTTATATAAAAATCAAATGTTTTGGAAGTAAATATAACCTTCTTCTTCAGTTGTAGAGGAAATCAAAATCAATTCATACTTTGTTTGGAGTCACATACTGTGGTCTTAGGTTGGGGCCCAAGGGAGTAAGGATTCCATAAATCTTGAAAATAACTGTCCTTATGGATATGGTACCTTAAAGCCTGGTAGAAAATAATCGAATTTTCTGAGGTACCTGAGGTCTTCTTTACTGGCATGTATTTGTTCCCTGTTGAAGGAAGAAACAGGTTCTTCGAAAGCGTTGGTAGTTAGCTACTGCATTACAAGATGTCCGTCCCAGAAAGCAGAAGGCTTCAGTCGCTGCCAACAGGAACACAAATTTCGTAGGCCTGTGTCCTGTGGGACAGAAGAAGAAAATACAACCAGTTTCCAAAAAAGGAATGTTGTATCAGAAACGATCTCTCAACTTGGTAACAATCTTAAAGTTGTGATGTCAAATAAAGACGCTGCACATTACGGCCTACGCAACAGCAAATTGTCGTTATTCATAACAACACATACAAGATTTCGCCATTTCGTAACCCAATATTTTGTAGAAACTGAGTTGTTTAGCGTACACCAAATCGCCAGCGACCTTACTCTCACACTTTGCGAAACAACGCAATGACAGTTGAAATAACGAGGGAACAAAATCTGCAGAAACAACACTGAAAAAGGATAAGAACACAAGAAAGTTAATGTTCCTGGAAAGCACATACTATTTTTTATATCCGGTCAAAGCAACTTTGTTTATTATTTAGAAAGGATGCTATTATGCTAAGCAAAATATTGTAGACCTTAAGGCAAAGGTTACCTCGCCCTTTTGCTTAATTAATACTAAGCATTTAAAACGTTAGGAAGAGCGTACATGTAGCTCGAAGTTTTAGTGTGACCTCCGCAGTAGATGGAAGTGAATGGCCAGGTTCACGTCCCTGCCGTTTTAATCTCTGACAAAGAACTACGCTGCCGAAATAAGATCACTGGATTATCCAATCCGAAGTCTGGTTAGCTTGGATTCTTCTTCGTCGATAAAATTACGTTAATACAAATGACGAAGTTGCGCAAGGAAAGGGTGCTAACAGTTACATTCATTTTGTATATCCTGGAGAAAGAAAATTACACAAAGAATAGAATTTTAAACTGGATTATATTTTAAACAAGTTTTGGAGGTTTATGGTCCTTACAGCCTTGAAATTTTGAGCAGATTTTGCCGAAACTTTGGTATTTGCCCAACATACTGTGTTATACTCCGGAAGGCCCTAATTTTCCGAAGACTGTTCCGTATCTTATTTTGTGAATATTGAAAATTTGTTATAAAAATCTTATCGCATTTGAAGTAAAGCGGTGACATGGGAATTTTGTAAACAGCTCAAAAGTTATGGTCCTGTCGGATTTACGGTTTCAGAAGTGCTTAAAATTTAGGCTGTGCTCTGCTAGCTTATAAAGCGATGTGTTCTGGTACGTGAAGGCCAGTGTTTCGAAAGAATTCCCTGCTTCCAGCCAAAAACCATGCACTTTCTCCATTTTACCATGAAGACAGAGGCGGCAGTTTCCCCCCAAGTCCTTGGTAATCGGATAGGTACATCTAAAGAATAAGTACTATGTGTTTTCATAATCCAGAGGCCATATTTTAGTAAAAGAAAGTTCCATTCTTAGTTCTTCGAATTTGCACCCAGCATTGCTTTCATGGATGGTATTTCGATAATGATATTGTCAAGCAACAGCATTGATATTTCAACTTTACTTCCCACCCACAAGTAACAAATGCGGGACCGTCTATTTGAATACCTGTGCGTTCAAACACTGCGTTTCCATTCCTTGCACCTGACATTCTGAATGCTGCTGGCATACTTCTCCCCCTTGTTTGAATATCCTCTGGTTTATTGTTGTTAAAACAGATATTGCTACATCACGATTACTGTTGCTAATCCAGTTAACTTCTCAGACTATAGTCTTCGAGATGTTATGACGTTTGGGATAACAATCCAGAAAAGTTTAATATGACCAAAACAGCCGAGAAAACCTAAATACTTATGTGGGTAGTATGCTGCCTATGGTTACCATGCCTACCACACATTGGTAGGAGAACAAGTGATACTTTGCCTCCCACATACGTACATTCACCTAATTATTATTAGACGGAATATGAATTGAGTCTGCCGGTCCCAGTGGCCGCGCGGTCTAAGGCGTGGGTGTGCGGCTGCTCGCCTGCTGGGATTGTGGGTTCGAATCCCACCGGGGGCATGGACGTTTTTCTGTTGTGATTGTTGTGTGTTGTCAGGTAGAGGTCTCTGCGACGAGCTGATCACTCGTCCAGAGGAGTCCTACCGACTGCGTCGTTGTGTGTGATCTAGAAACCTCGATAATGAGGAGCCCCTGGCCCACTGAGGGCTGTGGCGCCAAAAGCAAACAAACAAACATGAACTGAGTGGTGTCTGTAGTGGCTTAACTTGCGTGCCGAGTTTTATTGAAACTCGTTCAGCGGTTCTGGAGTTGAAAGTTGCTGCCGGCCCGACAGATAGATATTTTGTCCATCACTTTATGCATTATTCATTGTGCAAGACATAAACGCGTCGAATCCGACTTTCGTCTCTGAGCCAACAAGTGGACAGCTCCATCACAGGTATGGTTGTCGGCCAGAACGTCCCATTTCCTAAGTCTCAGCCTTTTAGTACCTTAATCCTTAACACATTGTCTTTACCCTGTGAAAGAATTCCTGGCACTTTGTGCGAAATTCGATCCTGAATCCAAGGTTGCATATGGACGCACAATAGTTTGGACACGTTCTGTTAAGTTTCAGAGTATTATCGTGATGAAGCCGTCTTCAAAGATGAGCCTTCAGAAGCACATCCGACGCTGTCTGTACCACATGTTTTAACTCTGAACAAAATTTGAGTTTTGACCACAAACTTTTAACGTCCCTCGTATTATTCTGACAAAAGAGAGGGAATATCTTCCTAAATACGAGAGGTGCTGATAAGTCCTTAGCCCGAACTACTTCCCGATATCGTAGGACGGAATCGATAGTATAGTCGGACAGAGGGGTCTGTTGATGTGCCGAATTGTAAGTCTTTTCTTGTTACAGGGGCTGAAAGAAAGCATGCCAGATGACGCGCGCGATTTCAACAACACCGAGACGAGAGCTGTCATCAAGATTTTTTTTTCCTGCAAGGCAAGGCGCCGAAGGAAATTCACGCCATTCTGACAGAAACATTAGGGGAACATGCACCATCGTATGCCACCGTCAAAAACTGGGTGGCCCAGTTTAAACGTGGTGACTTTT
>Ga0123352_10019177_pt1 | contig 10906 bp, 4 predicted proteins | sample TergutLab28metaG_FD_89700 | JGI IMG/M metagenome (GOLD analysis project Ga0123352, IMG submission 89700) | Labiotermes labralis P1 segment gut microbial communities from Petit-Saut dam, French Guiana - Lab288 P1 | ecosystem: Host-associated > Arthropoda: Insects > Digestive system > Gut ... | reverse complement strand
TCCTCCTCCTCCTCCTCCTCCTCCTCCTTCATGAACCTCAGCCTTTTCTACTCTTGCTCCAGTTTCTGGATGCAATTGTTAGAAGCTTCCTCACGGCTAAAAGTTTTACAGGGTGGAGTTTGCCTACCTCACGTTCAACCACATCACATGGAAGACCTGAGTATTCCTTTTTGACTGGGTAATTACTCTTGACGTGTTCGACATGGAGATCCTAACAGTAGCAATGCTGCCGACAGCGTGGCTTTCAGGATCATTTGACGACACAGGCCCACCACGACGCCAAGTTAGCGCCTTGGGATCTGGTGGGGTAGGTTTCATGGAGGTGCCTGGTTTGAATCTGGCCGATTTTTTTTTTAACTCTCACGATACATCTACACGCCCAGGTACAAATTGCCTTTAATTAAAGAGCCTGACTCTTATGTTCTTCCCCTAATGCAAGAGATAAGATTTCGTGTCCATACAGAACATCGGGGAAAGTCATAAAACTGGCCGATATTTATTGCCCACAGGTAGATAGTCGCCGCCGGCCTCTCCCCTCGGGTCCACGGATTACATGTGCCAGTTGATGTGGGGTTGGAGGCGGACATATTGTCTCTGGGGCAGGCTTGTCTACAAACACTTCAGTTTTTCTTTGCCAGTATGAATCAACCAATGCCACTTACTCATAATTCATTCATCTGCCATCGACGCTGTATAATCTTAGCATTTGGCAGCGTTGTTGAATAAAAGTCTCCCCTCCCATCTCTGAGCGACATTAACCTATTTTCTTCCAGTGACATTTATTTATCTACCGCGTAGGTAAAAGTAAAAAAAGGTAAAGTGCACCCTTGTACAGGCACTGAGGCTCTGTACAAGCCGTAAGGCCCATAGGGGGAGTAGAGGTATAGCTCTCCTCTTTCTTGACCACGGCACTAGAAGGGGGTGAAGGATCAGCATCACGCCTCGGCCGCTCTTTACCCCCGGGAAAGACCCGGTACCCATTGTACAGGAGGCTGGGTGTGTCCCAGGGCCGGTCTGGACAGGTGCGGAAAGTCTCGCCCCCCACCGGGATTCGATCCCCGGACCGTCCAGCCCATAGCCAGTCACTATACCGACTACGCTACCCGGCCCACGTAAATTTAAGGTAAAGCAATCCCTTTACAGGCCTAGACAGGACCTGAGGGTTGCAGGAGGTTGAGGCTTCGATATTTGAAGACAGTCGGCACTTGAAGGTGGTAAGGCCGTCAACCCTAAGCACCGGCCGCCCTTACCCCCCATGAAATGTTCGTGGTACTCATATCTGTTGAGAGCCTGAGTCGACGGCAGGGCTATGAAAGATTCCATTGACACCATCGGAAATCGAACCCGCCACCTTCCGGCTTGTAGTGTAGTGCTTCAACCAATTGTGCCACCTCATGCCTCCTCTCCGTACGTATATCGAGAAAATACATAAACCCGTTGATCACTCGCACTCTCTTCCATTATATAGGATTCTGATATTTTTAAATAAACCCACGTGGAAAATGTTGCTTAAGAATTTGCCTCACTAACGGTCTGCAACATACGGTGTTGCATACTTACTAACTTACTCGATGGAGCAGAGTCCTTCTTGAGAAGCTAACAGATTTTCGGCTAGTCAAGAAATTCCCCGCATTTTATGGAACCCGAAGGTTCATTACCGCATTCACAAGTTTCCGCCACCTGTCCCTATCCTGAGTCAGCTCGATCCATTCCACAGCCCCACATCCCACTTCCTGAAGATCCATCTTAATATTCTCACGCGTTTTTTGCATTTTGACGTTAAATGGCGTATGCTTTTGTTTAAAGCTTTCTTCTTTAAACCTACGATGTACGGTGATTCAGGAGTCCATTTTAATGTCCAGCAGTTTTGTTCATCGGTTAATCCTGAACGGAACGACATTGTGCCAATTCATACGTCACATCCGGACGTTCTCATCATGTATGCCACTAAATTATTCATCCATCTGTCGTTATCTTTCAGTGACCAGATCAGTGGGAATCAATGTTTATTTCCTACGTAACTGGATTCGTGGGTTTTAAATCGGGATTATTTAATACTATATATTCAAGCGGCTGTTAGGGGCGCGGGGTACAGGGAAAATAATGAAGTAATTACAATACAAAGCCTGCAAAGCTTCTCTTTAGCGTTTTCCGTTTTATTACAACATGGACTGTGATGTCTTGCTATTTTAAATGTAGAAAGTTTTAACGTTCCGTACAATTGAGCAGATGAGGCATCGTATCCCACAATGCAGGGCAACTAATTAGAGATTTAAATCGGGACGGCTTAATTAGTACATTTAATACCCTTAGGTTTAACAAGACACGCAATTTACGTATTGCGTAACATTGAGGCGCGTTTGTGTAACCATTGATGCAGAGGGAAAGCAATACATATGAACATATTCTGAGATCACTTTTGTAGCCGTAGGTATCCAGCATACAATGATCATGCGCCATATCATCTGTGGCCTGCCCAACGCCACGATTTTCGGGGGGAGGGGGAGGGGGAGGGAGTTATAGGACCTAAAATGTGTTTTGATTTTCAGTATAGCCTTTGTCTGAAAAATTTCTCATTCTAAGAAGAACCGAGTGAGATATGGTCAAAAATGTATATTAGTCTTCGTGTACAGTACCGGGCAGATTTTAATGAAACTTGAATTTTCTCGACAGATTTTCGAAAAGTACTTAGGTCTCAAATTTCATGAAAATCAGTCAAGTGTGAGCCGAATAGTACCGTGCGGGTGGAAGAAGAGACGGACAGACAGACGTGACGAAGATGATAGTCGCTTTTCTTAGTTCTGTGAACGCACCTAAAAAAAGGGATATTCGGCTCGCAGCAGGAACGTATTATCTTCCCGATGTATCGCAGCAGGGGCTTGCTCCGTGAAATTCCTCTTTCTGGTTAACCCTTCAGAGCCCAGTGGTTACTAAATGTACCACCAGTTTTAACATTCACGGATTCTGCGTTATGCCCACAGATTGTTTTTTGTATGCTGTGTGCGGATCTCAGAACAAATAATGATTATATCCCTATACAGCGTTTACTGACCGGCTTTTATTACCGAGACGCAGTGTGTTTACTGCGTGGTACGAACTGAATCATAACGGGGGTGCTGATAAGTCCTTAGTCTGACCAGGAAGGAAACAAGCTACTGTTTCTGTCAGAATGGCCTGAATTTCCTTCGGCGTCTTGCCTTGCAGGTAAAAAAAAAAACTTGATGACAGCTCGCGTCTCGATGTTGCTGAAGTCGCGCGCGTCCCTGACATGCTTCCGAGCTTGTTTCCTTCCTGGTCGGGCTAAGGACTTATCAGCACCGGTAAATGTAATTCAGGCTAACATTAGTTTTTAAAGGGTCGATGTCCATTCGTATCCAATATTGGTAGAGCCACAGCGTGTCAATTTGACTTTTCATTCACATGAATACCAACGTTTAGAATACGTTTATCTTTGCCTCCATTGCTTCTGTACCTCATGAAGGATTTCTGTGTAAGCATTGTTAGTGCGGCCGACGTTACAGTAACTAAACATGAGGACAGTTTTAGGTTTCTGTGACCGTGCATCGTGAGCAAATTGTGAAGAGAGAGAAAGAAAACCAACAAGATGCAACAATCAGATGTTTATTATCAACGCTGTCTGAACATGTATCGGGCATCATTATGCCCATCTTCAGGAGAGCAAAGACCGTGTGTTACTGCATGTGGTATGCTGCGCTGTTTCTGCTGGATGTGGTTGGTAGCGATTGTGGGGCGCTGCGTTGTAGGGTGCGAGGTTAGTAAGGTTGTAAGGTTACAACCTTCACAGTGCTCGCACCCCACAACGCAGCGCCCCGCAACCGCTACCAACCACATCCAGCAGAACCAGCGCAGCACACCGCATGCAGTAACATACGGTCTTTTTTCTCCTGAAGATGGGCATAATGATGCCCGAAACATGTTGGGACAGTGTTGATAATAAACATCTGATTGTTGCATCTTGTTGGCTTTCTCACTCTCTTCACAATGAGGACAGTCTTCTGTTGACCTTCGGCCTGGTGCCTACAGCATGCATGTCGTGTTCGTTTCATACCTGTGTTGTTCTGTGTTACTAAATTTCATATAACTTTACAAGACTGCACTTTCCAATAGGAACATGAATATGGGGTCCTGGGTTTGCGCCCACTTTCTAGTTACATCATTGCATAGACCAGGGGTGTCAAACTCAGATAGTATTAGGTACCTAACGTAAGGTAAATGTAAATTTGCCCCTGTAAAAGCCATGAAGGCATATAAGGGGGCCACTAGATGGGGGCGAATGGTAAATTCAACGCCCTGGCCTCTTTACCCCCGGGGAAGATTCCCGGTACTCATTGTGAAGGAGTATTGGTGAGTCCCGGAGCCTGTTTGGACACTTTTGAAGAAGAAAAATCTCATGTTCCTGCTGGGATTCGAAACCCAGAATTTCCAGCTCCTAGCGAGCCGCTAAATCGATTCAGCTGCCTCGTGACCCATAATTTTTAACTTTGACTGTCGACACGCCGTTTCATGCAATAAATTGCGTTAGCGTCTTTATTTAAATTCAACACACGCTAAAGAATATTTCTTAATTTTAGTCACAAAACCAAAATGTAATTATTAAATTGTAAACTTTATTGCACTGTAATTGTTTTGCTATGTGTGTTGTATGTTAACGTCATGGGACAGAAAATCTGTTTGACTCTTAAGGCCTGTGACAAGAAACAATTTAACTTGAAATGTTCTTCGACGTTCTGCAACTGGAACAAGATAATTGAAGGGGGCCGGCCGTATAAAATGAACTGGCGAGCCCCATGTCTTGAGACCGCCGGCCTGGTCGCCTGTAGCTGTCTACGTGAGGAGCCTTCTGACGTACTCTGTTTACACAAAGTGAAGATGACTTGATGGTAGGCGTATGAGAAGGTTAGAACTAAGAATTCTTCACTCCGTAACTGTATTTCTTCCCGAGTTAACTGCTGTGTGGGCCTGAGTGGTTTGTATTCATATGCTTATATTAAGACCTTTTTTTAAAAATATAAACAGCCCACAGATGTGTTGTCGTAATAAGGAAACGTTGATCACAAACTTTTTAATGTCAGCTGAATTGACACTGCCGTTGCACGTGTGGGCTGCATAATTCATTCCATTACCACGTCTGTACATTCACTGGTAATGCAAATCTCCATATTCAGGCTCACTCAGGTTGTGTACCGCGTGTCACTTCCAGGTGCCGAACGCTTAGCCTTGTCTGTCTGTCTGTACGAATGATTGGGGATGAGTGGGGAGGGGCATCTTCGAAATGATTGTGGTACCCGGATGTCTTGAAAATAAGTTTTTTGTACTTAGGGCGTTGTTTTCACTGAATATCTTACTTGTCGATAACTCGAAGGAGATGAAACGTAAAACTGTTGATATCACAGATCAACAGAATCGTTTCTAACCGTCGTTGCAGTAAGGGTACTTTCAAGATATCTGTATTTAAACCACAACAAATGCCTGGCATTAGAATTGAGAACGTCTTTGTTAACATTTAAAGCCCACTGGTTACGTGATGCACCAACAGTTTTACACTCAACAACTGTACGCTGTGCCCACACTGTATTTATTTTTAATAAAGCCTTTCAGAGCTTTATGTCATTACAATCTAGTCACAGGGACTAATAAGCAATCTTACTCTAACCTAAATTATTAATCGTGCACTAAACCTAAGAGTTCACCCATTAGCGTCTCTCTGTTTCTGCTACAATAATGTGTACACGTTTTGTTGTGTTCTTGCACTAGCACTGTCTCTGCTCTTACACTGATAGTTACTCTAGCACTGTCTCTGCTTGTACATTAACACTTACACTAACACTGCCTCTGCTCGTACACTGATATTTACTCTAGCATTGTCTCTGCTTTTACGTTAACACTTAACACTGGCACTGCCTCTGGTCTTACACTAACACACTAGCACTGTCTCTGCTTTCACACCAACACTTGCACTAGCACTGTCACTGCTTTTGCACTATCACTTAAACGAGCTCAAAAAGTTTTTTCCTCTGGAGTCTGCACACTATGTCCATGTTGTCCAGGAGCTGCATGGTCTCAGCGTTCTCATGATGGTGAAGTCTTCCTTCGTGCTTTTGTGCAAACTTTTGGATTTCGTTAGTCACAACATCCACTTGCAGGTCTGTGTGGAGATCATTGTTTTTCATGTACCAGGGTGCGTTGACAATGTTCCTGAGTACTTTGTTTTGGAATCGTTGTATGGTGGCTGCGTTACTTTGGTGCATCCCCAGAGTTGGATACCGTCTGTCCGAGCGGGTTTTAGGATTTGTTTGTATATAAGAACTTTGGTATGAAGGAACAATGAGGAGTTCCTTCCTATTAGCTAATACGTTTTTTTTTTGTTTCTTAGGTCCAGTTCGTCTCTTTTCTTTTTGACATGGGCTACACTGTATTTATGTGTTTTGTATTTATCTGAGAACAAACAGCTACTTGTGCCACTTACATCATAAACTGGTTGGTTTTTATAGCCGAGATGAAAAGTGTTTACTGCGCGGTACGAACTGGGTCTTTAAATAAAGTAGTCTGCGCTTCGTCTGTAGGGGGTTAAGCCTAAACGCCCTGTAATTTATTTTATACTGTTTTATTGAAGGTATTAATAGGCACCTTTGTTGAGAATCATATTAAGTTGTATTCGTTTTTTTGTAATATTGTACTAACATAAAAGGAAAACTAAACTTTGTGTAATAAGTCTGATACGACGGTTCCAAATATGGACTCAGATATTTAACGTAATATCACAGTTTTGCAGAAGAATGTAAGGACAGTTGTTCCTACATACGTTTAATGAATGAGCGTGGCACTGCTAATGTTGGCAGAGCTTCAGGTTTGACGTGGTGTATCATGTGAGAATGTGATGCTTCATCTTTGAACACAAGCTTTATTTCGTGCGAGTGACGACATTATTTGAAATTGCGTAATTCGTGTTATGCAAGGCCAGGTGTCTTTCACGCGAATAAAACTAGAAGATAACAAAGGAATTGTACGTGTTAGAGAAGTTTTGGGTTGTCGTTGCTGTGAGTAATGTGCCATATTTAGTGACACACAACCAGCATATTTCGTACATGTTGTCGACAAAAAGAATGTGAGTACTCGTACTGTGTGGGCTGTCATTAACTGGGACACGCTGTCCTAAATACAGTAAAATTTGCGGTATGCGGCATCTCCGGAACGAAGGGGTTGTGCCGGCCCTCGACGTTTTCCGGATTTAAGGACGTTGTGTGTATCTTAGTGTGCCTAACACCCTCATGGACACTCCTAACCATTTGTAGTGTCACTTGATATTCTGTCCTGTTTTCCTCGCCGCATTTTCTTTGCCGTTTTCGTCCGTACTCATACAGCATGGTGCGTACGCACCTTAGAAAAGCCCCAAAAGTTGTAAGTACCTCGCCCTCGAAATAATTTTCACAACATTGAATTTCATACACATTTTTCTGTCATTGCCTTTAACTTTCGCTTACGTGGATTTACCCTGTAAATAGCCTTTCTTGATCAGTTCCGTTGAATGCAATGGGTATTTGTAATTTTCCGATTTATAGAGCTATCCGGATCACTCGGTGTCGAATAAACCAGCTTTTACTGTATTTATGTAAATATAATTATCCATGTTTAAACAGAATATTGGGCTGGCGCACCTCGATTTTTTCGTTATAAGTAGGAAACGCAGTGAATGGAAGTAGTGTGTGTACCCGTGACCAAAATTTACATTTGCGTTCAATTGTTGAGTACGTGTTTGGTTATTTATTTGATGTTGGTTGTTGGAATGTTTCTGATCTTGTTAGATTTTATGTCAGCGGATTTCTTTCCAATAGAATCAAAGGTGATGATAAAAAATTTGAATTTCCTGATGCTGTCGAAAGTTTTTCACATTGTCTCTGTTTTGACGACCGAAAGTACACGATCCGTCTTCATACTCTCAGTATCAGTGTCGGCTTTAAGAAAGAAGAAATTACAACACATCGACCTGCATCAAAATTATATTCGCAAAAACACCTTTCAATCAAAATCCGTAATAATAATTTTATAGTACATGCTTTACTGCGTACTCCAAATGTCAAACAATACAGCCAACAAGGTACACATTCATGGATTGCAAACTAATTAACTATTTCATTCATTCATTCATTTATGCATCCACGGATTGTCCACAGATCATTGGTTTTCTTTCACCACGGCCACGTTTCCTCACTTGTCCCTCTCTGTTGCATTTTCTTTCATTCCATGGTTAGTCACACTCCGTCATTCTCCATCAATCCCTCTTTGCTTTGGTCTTCCCTTCCTTCTTTTTTCCTTTAGTTCCCATTCTAGGGTTCTCTATGTCAGTCAGTTATCCGGCATTCTGTTTAGGTGTCCAAACCACTGTAACCATTTTTCATCAGTTACTTACAATATATTCTTCCCCACGTCCATAGTAGCTCCAGTGGTGTCATTTCGAAATTTTGTTGCCCTAATTACCTTGCTGATCTCCAAAAATCCGTCCCAGTCGTAAGTAGTTTATTACCCTGTTGTGTGTTTAATGCCCGTGTGTCTGCAGAATATAACGAAATACTTTGGATTAAGGCTTGGTAAATACTTTTTTTTTATTTTCGCTGTGGAACACAATCGCAATTATTATTTAACCTCTTCTACGTGTTTCGGCCTTCTCGGTCATCGTCAGACTATCATTTAATACTACAAGAAACCCCGGCGAGTCCATTACGTATTATGATTACAAATTTTTATTCTTTTATCGTAATATAAATATGTGGTCTTGAGCACCTTGTTCTAGTATTGAAGGGCATCCCTGAGGATGGCAGCAGAGGTCGAAACATGTAGGAGATGTTAAATAATAAACGTCTCGTGTTACGAAATTTCATTAAGCCTTGAAAAGAACGAAACGTATCTGTGTTATATACTACTCAGTTCGTACCGCGCAGTAAACACTACCTCGGTTATAAAACCAATCTCTTAATAAGGCAAAAGTCGCTGTTTGCTCTGAGATCCATACAGAACACTTAAATGCAATGTAATCTGCATGCAGGATTCTAGAATTTTAGACCAGGTGGTACGTAAAGTTACCGGTAGGCTGTAAAAGTTTAATATCTGTTGACATTTTAGGAGGTGGACGATGCTGTCAAGCACTACATAGACCCATGGCCACCCCGTTATTTGTTTGTTGTATTAATTTAGTGGAAGTAACTCGTAAAATGAGTGTAATAGAAAATTGCAAAAATAAAAAAAGATAGCACAGTTTTTTCATATCATTTGCTCTAACTAACCGAAGGAATTATGGGCGTGGTGTGGCAACGAGATCTTGTCCTCAGACATTGTCATACTTAGACCAACTGACCGTGATCTCGTATCAAACGGAATGCCCCCTGCATTCTTACATTCATATATGGCATCCAGCAATGCCTTCTTGGAATTCTAACATCGGGCATGGCTTATGATCTGTGAACAGTAAGTGTGACTGTACTGGAGGACTTAGTTGGCATTCAACTAGATACGTAGAGTCAAAGTTACCCCTCTGCCTAATTAAGCATAAAGCCTTGAAGATGCATAGGTGAGTGGTGAGCTTCACGCCCTGGTCACTTTAACTCGAGGAAGCTGCCCGAAATTCTCATTCGACAGGGGCGCTTTGTGATGATCTAGCAATGCTTTCCGATTTAGGGTTTCACATAACATCGTTAGGGGTTACGCGAGAAAATCGTGGAATAAATAAACCGCGGGAAATTACAGTTATCCCGCTAAATGTTGGGATATTTTTTGTTCGGCAATTGGTAATACTGGTGTAATCTCTGTGCGCATCCGAATACCTCTTTGTTTTGTTGTGGTCAGTTCGTATGTAAGATTACGTTTCGTTGTGCCGCGTCTTTTGTGCCGTTAAAGAGCCGCCTCCCGGAGGCAACAGCAAAGCTCTCGTCTTATTGAATTTTGTGGCGTTTAAAACTTTTAGTAGATATGGGGGGGGGTCCTCGGGAAATGAAACATTTTAGGGGTTAGTCCATTAAAGAAAGGCAGGGAAACACCAATCTCGCGCAACGTATGATGCACCGGATGTGATGAGATGTGTATAACACGCGTGTAATGGTGCTTGCCCTAGACTAGCCTGTAGTTGCAATGAGATGGCAAACTGCATTCACTTACATTGTATAGTACCGTTATAACCCAGACGGGAATTTCTTTGTGTATGTGTGGGCTGCATTAAACCAGCTGAACAAGTTTGAAATGTTGATTCTTTTATGATAGCCTAATAATGTCGTTCATGTTCTTTTTCCTTTCCTGTGACGATTTCAATCCAACCGAAAGACCAATACGTAATTACCGGTTTTGCAGACTGTGTATTTGTTCTCGTGACAGTCGTAAGGAAATAGTGATTGTTGCGTGCGGGTATGTATGTAATCAAGAGCAGCGAAACGATGGGCTTACTCGAATTATATCCGCTCGTACGACGTCTCCCTGGTTTGTGAAAGGGGCACACACGGTAAAGGTCATTCGCCAAGCGAAGATATTCAAGATTTGAGGTTCCCAGAGCGGCGCTGATAAAAACACGGTTCTTCTGGGATGTTGTCGACTTGTAGACTGGTAAATAGTTACCGACGTTTCGGAGAAGCGTAATTCATAACGAGAAGCTAAATGATTTGTACTCCTCACCCAATATTGTGCGGGTGATAAAATCTAGAAGAATGAGATGGGCAGGGCATGTGGCGCGTATGGGTGAGGAGAGGGGAGTGTATAGGGTCTTGGTGGGGAAGCCGGTGGGAAAGAGACCACTGGGGAGACCTAGGCGTAGATGGGTGGATAATATTAGGATGGATCTCCGGGAGGTGGGATGTGGGTATATGGACTGGATTGGGCGGGCCCAGGATAGAGACAGGTGGCGGAC
>Ga0123352_10019174_pt1 | contig 10907 bp, 4 predicted proteins | sample TergutLab28metaG_FD_89700 | JGI IMG/M metagenome (GOLD analysis project Ga0123352, IMG submission 89700) | Labiotermes labralis P1 segment gut microbial communities from Petit-Saut dam, French Guiana - Lab288 P1 | ecosystem: Host-associated > Arthropoda: Insects > Digestive system > Gut ... | reverse complement strand
TTACTTACAGACAATCTAATTGCAGTCGCCGCCTTCTTCTAGCTCCCCGACATTACGTTTAGTTCAGTCGTGTGGGTCCCTTTATAGGCACATTTCAGAATAAACTGTTCGTGTCGAAGACAGACAACAGACAATTATTCACAGAAAAACTTGACAGGTGCGATAGTTCTTGTTTGGTTCGTCGTATCTATAAGAAAGATGGGACTTAATAATACCGAACAAATTTTAGACGTCATCAGCGCGTCTGGCTGAACAAGGTCGCTGTGAACGCATTACTTCTAACCTTGGAAACTGTTATTTAGTTTCGCCCAACTAACCAAGTGTTTCTGGCTCGACGTGACAATTTTCTTCTACAGATTCTATATCTTTTCTTTGACATGGTCTCTACATAATAACTTTCGATTTACAGTTTCTTCCGTAGGGCTAAGTAAATGGCTTGAATTCCGCGATTACTCGTTTTCAGACCCTTCAGTCTTCTAAAAATATAAGTTCTAACACAAATTACCAGGACAAAAATGTGAAAAATATCTGTTGATTTGAGCGTGTTTTTTCCATTTTGGAAATTGTTATTGACAATGGTTCGTGTTCGTCACAGAATGTGAATTTGACGATACAGATAAGAGGAGACTGCTGTTGAATGGCGGCATGTATCATGAGTTCGTACACATCGATCAGTGAAATGGTATCTATATGCTCTAAACCATCAATTCTGAAGCAATGATTCGTCCACGACTGCTGGTATTTCAGCCAATGTTTACAGTTGCATGGCCTAAATAAAAAATATCTGAATCATATGAGTGATAAACAAAACGTGTAACCAAATACATGCTATATTTCCTTCTTAATACGCTGAATTAAACACCTCACTCAGATCATCAGTCGTTTTAAATATCTTTCTCCCAGGGTATCTAAGTGTTCTGTGTGGCCGAACAGTAATTTTGTAAATAATTTGACACTATTTATATTATTTCACGAATTTCTAAATTTAGAGTTGCGTTGAATTTATAGATGCGACTTTGAAAATTTAAGGCAATACTCTCCTCGGTATCACGTACATAACTTGTCACTTCCAAAGTATAAAACAGATTCTTTCTTGCGTTACATTTCAAAATACTGCAGGTTCAAATTCAACCACCCTTAAATATTCTTAATGTTACTGATTCCTCTTACGTCCAAAAGTCAAAATTTCGAATATTACAACTCTATTGGCTCCCATTTATATAATGTTGTTCCATTGTCCTTACCCATGTGAACTCCACACGTTAACTGATTTCTCTTAAATTGCAAGCGTAACTAATATTGTAAATATCCGTAGCAAAATTTAGTAGCCCAATCCCTGCCAAAGATTTCAAAGTCAATTGTTCCCAAATGTTCCAAAAGCAATCAATTTTAACACTCAGATACAGCGAACTGCTAGCTCACCATACACGCCATAATCTGTCCCTGTAAGCTGCTCTACTTACTCCTTACCTTTTTCCTTCCATCACAAACTGGATTATTAATTTTATACAAATATGACCTTTCTACCAAATGTAAAATATTTGTACCTAATAAAAGAATTGAACTCCATAAACCAGTTATAATTGTTTCAAAATTATATATATAGAACAGGTGTCATCCGCTCTTTCTTAATTTTATTTATCTGTGTGCAATAAAAATACCGCATTGGTGGTACATTTTTATACACATTAACCCCGTTATAACGACATCGCTTTGTGCGAAATTTCGTCTAAATCGATAGATAGTGTTTGGTACCAAATAATTTCTCGTCGTTCACGATGAAATTATGCGCTACCATTAAATAGACTCTCCATTAAATGACAAAATGTTTAGCATTTTACCTGAATTTATAAATATAATCAGGTAATCAGCGCCATGTTCTTTTAATTCCTGAAATTTTAGAAAAAATTGATATATACTATTTGTTTGAACTTTCTTTCCCTTTACACAGTGAAAATAAGTGACGTACAGTCAACATATATCGGCTGTTCTCCCACGCGAAACATTCGCTAAAACCAAACACATATCTGATCATCATTACCAAGTAATACTGCGCTTTTCCTTATTACAATTTTCGATGCTCGTGCACAGATACTATTTCATATTATGTTGAGAGAAATTCTTCTTTTAATGTGGTGCTTCATTTTTCATTCGATATTCTAATGTTTCTTGTTATTAGTAGTTGAGTTAGTGATACAGACAGTATGCAACTTGCTCGGAAATTTATTTGGAAGGAATTTGAGTCAGTATCAGACAAGCTACATTCCAATCTGTATACTTTCACTGTTGCAGGCTCTTCCCAATTCAAGTGGCTATCTAAATTCATTTTATGCACACTGTATTCATCAACGCACGGTGCGTACCTTAGCATCTAATAAAACAGGGGTGCCAGGAAGGAAATCATAGAGACCTAACAATAAATGATACGAGAAATTGCTGGGATGAAATTCAGAATGGCTGATTTTCAGCATGAGAATTGAATTCGTGTATAACAGAATAGAAAGCAGGTATGTCTGGTAACAGTTGTTTGTATTTCTGTTTTGACCTGAAAACAATGCTGTCCGTAAGAAAGGAATATTTTGATTCCATTATTTAGATTTTCGACGTATTATTAGATTGTCAGCAAAATAGTGATAAGCGACTGTTAGCTTTATCTTGTTTGTCCAACTCTCTTTCTGTCCGTCCGCAATCAAGAAATTCTTTCTCAATGGACGGATTTTCTTGAAATTTTATTTATGTGAATTTTTCTAAATCTGTCTTGAAATTCAAGTTGTGTCCAAACACTACAACAATAACTGTTTCCTTACATTAGGCCCTATCCACATTTATGATTATATCTCGTCGAATTATTTTTATAAATTTATAATTCCAGACATTTCTGGAAATATTCAAAATATAATTTATATTCAGTTACGTATTGTAATATAATACTGAATGGACAAAAATGCGCTGTGTGTTTCGTTATGACGTATAGAAGAATACGAACAAAACTGATTAGTATTTAATACTTAATATTTCCTAATTGTTTAATCTCAACTGTACTCTTAAATTGATTGACGGTAACATTGACAGAAAATAAGGAAGAACGAAATGTCCTTTATATCACTGGCATATATTTTTCCAAAATTGCACATCCAAGGCTTTGAAAATTACTCCAAAATGTGTTAAGAAAAACAGTGATTCGTTTTTCCGAAACGATAATAATGAACTTATTGTGTGAATGTCGAGGAAGTAATATAGAATTACCTTAATAACCGAGTAATTATGATGAACTGGGTCAGCAAATCTCAAAGTCACCAGAAGATATTTCTGGGTTTTCAAAACTTCTGGAAAGACGGACCCAAAGAGACACCCAGACAGACAAGTTATCAAGAATTCTGAGTATGAAAACCGCACTTTAATTTATTTGTTACGCACTGTGTAATTCATTTCTTTCAAATAATCATGCACTATACAGCAGTCTATCTGCAACAAGAGACTGGGCATGGGGCGCACCAAAACTCCTCTAATGTTGGTATCGAAGCACTTTCGTGAATTAAATTGTCCGATGATTGGCCTTGGATAATCAAACCCATTTAACACCGAGGTTAAAGAAAGGTATAGCAATACCACTAATGCTCTTCTGGACTATTATGACCTGTTCTAGATTGAACCTCACCTTTTGCCAGACAGAAGAGTGAGACGCAATTTGTTGAAATATATCACGCATAGGCCCGCTTTAGTGGTAATCGATGTGCTGACTTCAGATAGTTCTGGCACGAGGGTACTTCGGTAGTGCTTGTGAGATTTGTTTGGAAAATTTCGTATTTTTCAGAATGCTATAGACACAAATATCTAACCTCAATCTTCTTCGGCAATTCCCGTCCCTACCTTAATATATATGAATATTGCTTCTTGAGTTCTTTCATTGATTGAAACTATTTTTCTTTCTTAATCTGTCCGGTTTTTATCTATTAATTGTAGGTGCTTCATTTCATTGTAGCATATGACTAAGTTAGATAGAAACGCGCGTACTCTGTCTCACTTTTCTCTCTCTCTCTCTCTCACACACACACACACACACACAAACACACACACCATGAACTTTGGAATTGACTGTAGATTAATTTAATCTAAAGGGCCATATCCTTCAAGCGCGTCTGACACCATTTCCCAGTATGCGTTGTTTAGGTCGGTATTAGTACACCTTATCTCTTCACACGTGGGCCTTATAGCTCAGTCGGTACAGCGACTGACTACGGGCTGGATGGTCCGGAATCGGATCCCAGTGAGGACAAGGTTTTCCGCCCGTCCAGACCGGCCCTGGAGACCACCCAGCTTCCTGTAAATTGGGTGTCTGGTCTTTCCCAAGGGTAGTGACTGCCGGGGCGTGGGACTGACCGCGCCCACCCATCTAGTGTCGATGTAATGGAAAGAATAGTTCTATACCTCTATTAAACCTAGGGGTCTGCGAGGCCTATAAATAGCGTGAGTTCTAGATATTACTTTCACACAACCCTAATTTCGTGAAATGGTGGCAGCATACCATTATGGACATATTACCCCTGATATTCACCCTACAACCAAACAGTCTTTTCAGAACTACAGGAAAGACGTGCTTGTAAGTAATCGTAATATATTTCGGGGCGTTGAATATGTGGTGTGACGTATGGGCCGGAATTGCCAGATGTCTTAGTGGACATACAGATACGTAATAACTGCTGCAAAATACCGTAAAATAGTCTACATTTAAGGTAGCATGATAACAATTATGTGCAACATTGTGTGACCAATATGGATTAAATGGTGTAACTATTTGAGAAGTGTCCAGCATGCCAGATACAGAACGTACCCCACTATTACGTCAGATGTGTATTTCGTGTTTTTATATAATGAAATTAACATCTCTCTGGTAAGACGCAGAGTGCCTTTGGAGTTTGTCTCATAAATTTTTCCAAAATGTATTCAGTTGCTGAACATTAATAATCGTCGCTGTTTAGTTGTTACAGAATTATTAATTTCCGAAAGAACATTGATTTTTTTAATGTTTCCAAGCCTTGAACGTTTGTTCTTCTGTTACGAGAGACAGTAGATGAAGATGAATATAGAGCGTGTGCGGAGTAATCCTGACAGGGTGGAACTGAAGTACAGAGACACAAACCTTTAACAGTGCCACATTTTATTCACCACATATCCCAGTTGGAAAGTCCTCGAACCGAAACACAGCCTTTCACCTTCAGGGGACGGCTACTTACATCTTGAGCCATGGAAAGGCCTCTTTATACTCGTAAGTGAAAATACATTGACTTCTATAAGGAGTCAGCTCGTTCCGCGCAGTAAGCACTTTACTTCTAAAATGAGCTACTCCGTTGTGTGTACATAAACAATAGGTGTGGGTATCAGTCAATATCACAACAATATCTAAAAAAAGATTTTTAATAGAGGATGAAGTAAACTGCATATTTCGGCCTAATGTGGCCATCATCAGGTTTACAACCGAAAGTATGGTGGTATTGCTTTACAGGATTTGTATGGATATGTTACGATGGTGAGATCTCAGCATCTGTGTACTAGAGCTGCACCCCAGGATAGCGCACATTACAGATAACCCCGTGCCCCTTATAAATAGAATATAACAAACTTCACAGATGCTGAGATCTCACCATCGTGACATATCCATACAAATCCTGTAAAGCAATACCACCATACTTTCGGATGTAAATCTGATGATGGCCACAATAGGCCGAAATATGTAGTTTACTTCTCTTAATAAGCATCTTTTTTAGATATTGTTGTGTTATTGACTGATAATCACACCTATTGTTTAACACTGTAATTACTTTATAATTACGGATAGAAAATGTTCTACAACGAAATATTTTATTTTGTTCTGAGAACTACCGGTTTCCAACCCAATTGCAGTTAAAAAATATATAATTATCAATATGAAACACACAAATACGCTGTAATTCACTATTTATATTTCGTAGATTTGTGAAACTTGAGGTACATAAATTTCAATTTTCCACGACTATTTCCCAACAGAAAAGACCATCGGTATGCACTGAATTCGAGGCATGTCGTGACAACCAGAAAAGACAGACTGGACAAGAGAAAGGTCTCTTGGAAAATTACTGGAACCGAACCCCGTTCGACCAGAATATAGGTTTGTCACCATACACACTGAGCTTCGTCGAATTCAGGCAAAATTCCCTTACATTTTTAGTGCTTATTCCAACGCTCAAAGTGAGGAAAAGCAAAGAGTAGTGTGATATTTAAGTCAGTTGTATATAATTTCTAGTCGGGCACAACATTTGACGTGCTAGAAGTATATTCGGTTTTACAAAATGTCTAAATTCGAAGAAGTTTGCTTTCCATTTGCTGCGCGAATGACTTTTAACTCACTTCCTCCTTGTTTATATGGTTCTGCTGCTGACAGTGATCTGCTCTGAATTGCACCAATTGACTGACATCTAAGTTGTTCTCTTGCAACTCCACCAACACAAATTTCACTGTCGCTATATCAGGGTGTTTGCTTCGGTACAGCACATAAACAGACGCTGCAATCAGATAATTGGCGGTTGTAAGATTTAAAATTCCTTAATATGAAATAGACTTAACTGGGACTAATGACTTATTCCCATGTTTTACCGTCTCCGCATCTCCCACATTTCCTCCCCCAGCAGTATATTTCCCTATATACAATTCCTCTCTCATAGACATTTAGTTAAAATATACACTGTGCCTGTATATAAAGTTCGGTATCGCTAAATGTGGTTGAACTAGGCCTTAGCGGAACGCAAAAAAATAAGTCAGATTGCAGAAATTTGGATGTTGTTTTACTAATATTTGTTATGCAAATTATATAAGGAGTTGAGTCGGTTTGAATGAAACAGAGTTTGCTAAAACTGTGTGCCTTTGTACATTGCGTGTATAAATGTAATGGTTAATGTAGATCAACAGCACAATTTGCAGACACAAACACAAACAAGGGCCGTAATATACGTATGTTCGTAACATTGTTACGCAGGTGTGTAATTATGTTGACGTGGAAAGGAATAACTTTTACATTTTCTGTGTATGGGTCTCTCACCTATTTAACCATAACGCAAAGCGCTTACTCCTTATTATGTTATCATGTGTTCCGTATATGTCTGTACGATATTCGTCCACATTATCTAATAAGCGACACGATTTTCAGAAAGGAAGTTTCATTAATTATTTAAAAACTTCAAGAAAGCTTATGAACAGTTAGGAGATGGAGGAAGAGTGGGTGTTGTATAATATTCTCATTTAGGTTGATTTCACCATGAAACTGGTAAGGTTAATAAAAATATGTCTGAATGCAACCTATAGCAGAATTCGTGTAGGAAACCATTTGTCCCACGTGTTTTCTATTAGGAATGGTGTGAAAAAGAGGCGCTTTATCGCCACTTCGTTTCATCTTTGCTTAAGAGTACACCATTCGGAGGGTTCTGGTGAAACAAGATGGCATGAAATTAAATGGTATGTATTATTTTCTGGTTTAGGCTGAGTATTTACTGCATTGCGCCTTAGCGAAGATACGGTAAAAAAACACAAAAATTTTTATTTATTTTTCCTAAAGATTTTGGATGTTGACAAAACTTAACACATGTTTATGTGTCGATATAAGAATGCAGGACGAAGTCACAGTTTGGAGATTTATAATAGGTCTTTGAAAAGATAGAAAAGATCAAATAATTAGGAACAACCTCGACAAATCAAAATTCTGTTCAGGAAGAAATTAAGAGCATTTTGAAATCAGATAATACGAGTACTTGCCAACATTCGGTGCAGAATTATTTGTCTTCCAGTTTGCTATCCAAAAGAGTAAATATTAATATATACAGAACTATAACTTTGCCTGTTGCTTCGTATGGGTGTAAATCTTGTTCGCTGACATTCAGGGAGGAAAGTAGTCTGAGGGTGTTTGATAGGGTGTTGAGAAGAATATTTGAGTCAAGGTGGAACGAGATAAAAAGGGAAAGGTGACATCTACTTTGTGAGGAACTTAATGATCAGTACTCTTCACACATTATTATTCGAGTGAAAAAATCGAGAAGAATTAGATGGGAGAGGTAAGTAGCGCGTTTGCGGGGCAGGAGAGGGGTATGAGTGATTATTTTGGGAAACCTGAGGGAAAGTTACCACTTGGGAGACCCAGGCATATTGTGAGATAATATTAAGATGGAATTTCAGAAATTGCGTTGAATGGTTATGGAATTAATCGAGCTGGTTTAGGATGGGGACAGGATTCAGGCAATATTGGATGCGGTAATGAAAGTACGGATTACCTAAAGTGTGGAAATTTCTTGAGTAGATGAAAACATTTCCTCACACCTCCACCTGACATGTGTGATATTTCTTTGCTTGTTTCGTCGTAACTCTAAAGAACGTTTGACTGAAGATAAATGAAAACATTTTACATCCTACGCTCCTCCGACTGAATAAGTTCAGTGGGGATAGATTGCTGTAAAATTGGGAAATATTAAGTTCTTCTAATAAAAGTCTTCTTTTTGGATATAAAAATTTTCCTGCATAGTTTCACTGCTTTTGTTTCACATGGTCTCTATTTGGTGATAACAGAGTGTTTAGAGTTTTGTTCGTAGGAATAAGAGAAACGGGTGAATTCAGCGATTGCTCATTGGTAGCTGTACCTATCTTCCATAAATGTCTGTTTTAATACAAGTCACAAGGGCACAAGTGTGACTTCAGTTTGTTGTTTTGAGCGTGTTATTTCAATTATGTTAATTTCTGTGCACCGTGTTTCGTGTTTATCACGTAATGTGAGTGTGATAATACAAATATGACGTGACCGTCATCTATTGAATTGCGGCACGTGTCAGATAAACAAAACATACAAACAAAACACAAGCCATATCTTTTTCTTAATGCGCAGCGTTCCTGAAAATATTACATAATTCGTACCTTTTGTCATCCGGTTATTTTATTTTCATCCTTCTGAGGACAATAAAAAATACCGCTGTAGTAGTAAAATGAAAGAATTTGGATCCCCAATATAACGATACCGTTTTATGTGAAAATTCGTCTAAAGTTTTAGATATTATGTGGTACCAATCAATTCCTCAATGTTCAGCAACAAATTATACGCTACACTTGAATCAATTCTCGATTAAATGACACAAAACATTTAGCTCTTTACGTGACTTTATAATATAATCAGATAAACGGAAGCATGTTGTTTTTAATACCTGCAGTTCATGAAAGCATTTGATATGTAAATTATGTTTGAGCGTTCTTTCCCCTTGCACAGTAAACACAGTGACGCACAGTTATGATACATCGAATCTTTTCCCAAAGCTTTTACTAAATGAAGGCCGACAGATATAAGAAATTCGTTTCATTTTTATTTGATATCCAGACGTTGCCTTTCAATAGTTCTCTGTTAGTGACACAGTGATTAAGCAAACCGCACTGAGAAATGTTTCCGCTCTTTATACGTTCAATTTTGCGGGCACTTCACACAACATGTGACATCTGTATTCATTGTATGCCCACCGTACTCATCAGCGCACGGTGTGTTGTTTAGCTTGTCATTCAAGTGTCATGAAGAAAACTGTAGTGACGTATAATGTTGTGAGTAAAAGTAATGACAGAAGACAATGCATCAATGAAATTCCGAAAGGTCGACATTCAGCATTGTATTTAAAACGTAATCAAAATTTTATGTCAATCAATGGACCAGGTGTATGGCTGTTTAGAACTGAAAGTTTAGTATGGTGACATCATGTCAACTGCCTGTAAGAAGGCCAGAATTTTTACTGGCATTTTGGTGATTTGCAGTTTGTTTTAAGGGATTTCGAAAAATTCGTGAATATTTCTGTTAGAGTTTTCCGTCATAATCTATCGAAAAAGTATACTCCTGCTTTATAGGGAAATATTTTCTCTTTGTTCTTATATTCATTTGAAACTCACAAATACGCTGTGGTTCAATATATATATATTTTAGATGCATAAAACTTGAGTTTTATAAAGTTTTCACTTTTCTTAAGAGCTCTAGTCACTGTCAAAACTAACGGAATATCTTCAAGAATTACAGCCTGGAATTGTTGCAGGTCAGACTGTCTCAGTGCTACAATGAAGTAAATACCGCCGTTGATTACTGTGCAGTACCGGTATACCGTCACGAATTCTCTGCGACGGCACTACAAGGAGATGTGTAGTTAAATTCAACTTTCGAATGATTGTCACCGCAGAAAGGACCACCGGTGCGTAGCGAATTGAAGGCATAGCGTGACAACCATAAGGAATGGAGTGGACAAAGGAATGTTCTTTATAACTGTTTATTACGCCATCTTGAAGAGCAACTAACTCTCTCATCTTAATACCAACATAGGCACAACAAAAAAACCACTCAGAACACAAAATTTCCCTACAAAGGTTTCATCATAACATGCCGCCCACCTAATTAGACAATTTTAATTACAGTCTTAAGGTTACTTTTAATGTCCTTAAATATCAGTGTCCTCTTACAGGTTCATATCAATCTTAGTAAATCTTTAACAAAATCACACATAATCAGTTCAATCTACTTTTGGTAATACGCAAATCTTTGCAATAGGCCATTTAAAAGTTCCTGTTGCAGTTCTTATTGTTACAACTCTTACTAATCCATCTCGTCCAGTATGCATGTCAATAATCACTGCCTTTTTCCACACTAAAGGAGGTAAATTATCTTCTTTTACAAGCACTAAGTCACCAATTGTCACATTTGGTTGGACGTCCTTCCACTTGGTTCTCTGTTGCAACTGGTGAAGGTAATCTTATGAAGAACATTTCCATAAATGTTGAATCATTTGTTGAACATGGGACCATCTGCTCAGGCGATTTGAAGGTACATCTACTGCAGTATGGTCTGGTAAAGCTAACATAGAAGTGCCAATGAG
>Ga0123352_10019173_pt1 | contig 10907 bp, 3 predicted proteins | sample TergutLab28metaG_FD_89700 | JGI IMG/M metagenome (GOLD analysis project Ga0123352, IMG submission 89700) | Labiotermes labralis P1 segment gut microbial communities from Petit-Saut dam, French Guiana - Lab288 P1 | ecosystem: Host-associated > Arthropoda: Insects > Digestive system > Gut ... | reverse complement strand
CCAATATACACACAGCACCAATGACTTAGTCTGCCGCAGGCCTGAGGATGACCTAATGTTGGGTCGAAACATGTAGCCTAGGTTTTAATAAATAAGTAGTGCTGACATATATGATTGTATTCACTATATGTACATTCTAGCACTTCGCGATGCAAAAAAAAAATAATCGAAGCCTTTTGATTATTTTCAGAAAAAGGAATAGGCGGATGAATGAAATTACCTTATAATTTTGCTCTGATTTTGTGCACTTTCGTGTGAATTTCGCATACGAAGCTCTGCGATGGCAGATATAACAGTTTTTTTCGTTGACTGTCCTTGCGGTAGTTCTGGAGCAAAATATTTATACACTCTGTACGAGCGACGTTGCTTAGCATACCCATACCCTGGGTACTGAGCGTTGTTCTTTGAATTTGTGGTTTGTGTTCGGTTGTGTTGTGAGTGGGTGTTGTTTGCACAAGGAAGAGTCAGCTAGGCGTGTCCTCACCTTGACCACCGTACTCCAGGAGGACGCTTCTCACTGCATAGTGTGGAGTTCGTGAGGTTGACTGTCTCCTCGAGTGACACAAATGAGGGAGTGACTGTTTCATACGAGTATTTTTAGCCAAAGGACGATGGGGACAAAGGCATGTCCACAGGAACGGGGTTGCTTACTGCTTCAACACATCTCAGAACACCTTAGCTGCAGGACCGTGAACATCAACACCGCTACTGCAATGTACGCAAATGGACACGATCCTGAACCACTTCCACGTACTTCCTACCCCCACAATACCTTCCGTCTTAGGACAATCTTTCCGTTTTAATATCATCCTTCAGTTTATTCTTGATCTTCGAATTGACCCGTTTTTAAGAGGACTGACACCAAAATTCTGTACGCATTTGTCAACAAGTCCAACATAATTAATACATCATAAATTCATTACCCGAATAATACCACAAATTTCGGATGCTACTGTCCGAATTTAGGCTGCCATAATAATAATAATAATAATAAATAGGTATTTATTAACTTGGAGGCTTACCAGCACAAGTGCTAATTATAAAGTCAGCACAAAAACACAGATAAAAGGCAAAACCAGTACAAATACACAAAAAGGAATGCTAAAGAGACGAAACAAAACAGTATGACAGCAATAGGAAAACAGCACTGTAAACAAATTACTGGGACACAAACCCTAATTCCTGAAAACATAATAATAATAATTTTCACTTGGCCTATAAATCATGAAGTTCCTGGGAATTCAATCCAAATTGCGACTTTTTACTGAGATTTGTTTGTAGTTGAATAAGTAAGAAACTAATACGTAAACAAACAAGTATGAGGGACAATCCTTCCCTAAAACTGTGCAGCAGTAGACATTTTTATGTCGCCCTGAGGAGCAGCATGCTGCAGTACAATGCGAGCGATTTGCACCATGCAACTCTGGATGTAACATAAATTTGTCGCTAGGAAAAGAAACATTTTACCAATCTACACGGCGTCATAGCCCAGAAGACTGACCTCTTCATCAGCACCGCTATAAGAACTTGATCCTGAACTTTTGTAGCTAAAAAACAGTGGATCAAAATGAAGGCACTGACCACCTTATTCTGTCACCAATCTGATTCTTCCAGGAGGTAGTAATTAAGCAAATTGAAATCATCATCATTATGTTTATCGTGACGCGGTCCCAGTGGCCGCGCGGTCTAAGGCGTGGGTCTGTGGCCGATCGATCGCTGGGACTGTGGGTTCGAATCCCGCCGCGAGCATGGATGTCTGTCTCTTTGAGTGTTGTGTGTTGTCGGCAGATATTTCTGCGTCGGGCTGGTCACTGGTCCAGAGGAGTCCTACGCAGTCTGGGGTGTCTGTAATCGTGAAGCCTCGATAACGAGGATGCCTTGGCCCACTAGGGGCTGTTGCACCATCGGGGGAGGGGGGGGGGAGGAATTGATAGTGAGTCTTGAATTCCTAACAAATTTTTCAATTGAGGTTCTGAATTCTAAACCCAAACTTACGGAACCTGAACGTGCACCCGTCGGCGGTCAGCGAGCCGTATAAACGAGACGCACAAGGCATTTCTAAAGTTGCCTGGTGCCGTGCGTCACGTCAGGAAGCGACCGACCGCACCGACCGGTTGTGCTGTTCGTGTGACGGACGCGTGGGGGTGGGGTCACCGCGGGTCAAATGTATGTGCCACCTCCCACTGAGCAACAGCACACAGGCTAGTCTGCCTCTGCAGGTACGCGAACAGAGTCAATAATGTTGTAATAAGAAAGGATGGCGTCGTATCTGTGTAACTATTAGTTTCCGTCATTCAACACAGGCTAATGTATTTCTTCTTAAGAAATGAATTTATTGCTAGCAAAACTTCACATTCGCCTCCACACAATCCTGCTGGGGAAGTAAAATATGGCCACAGCAAATACTACGTCATCGTACAGGCCTTGTCCGCCAGAAGGTGCAGCACAAGCTGCGGCCGCACCTACCGTACCCAGGACACTGTCGAAGACATTACCAGCGACCTTTCCGTCTTAGCAAACATGGCAGCATGTTCTCGTCTAATGGCCCCCTGTGTCACATGTTAAATGTTTTTATTTCTGTCCATTTACGTTCATTCGGCTACTGTCTATCATTGCCGACTTCTCACCACGTGGGCCTGAGTTCGATCCTAAAACTTTCCATGTGAGATAGATAAAACAGTGGCAATGGGCCAGGTTTTTCTGAGAACTTAGGTTTTCCCCTGTCAGTCACCATTCCACCAAAGCTCCGTATCATCCATTTATCATCAATATCTGATATAAAGGGCCTATTAGTGGCCGCTGTACCAAGACATTCAGTCTTACCCCGCTTCATGAATGAAACTAAACAAATACTTCGCATTTAGGCATATTTCTACATCGGGTTAGGTTAGTGGGAGCACCACACGAGGAAATCGGGAGAAGAAGAAGAACAATCGTAAGCTTCGGAAGTAGTATTAGATTGGTGCAAGCAGACTAGCGAATTTTTTTTGTTAAGGTTGAAAGGACTATGAACTGCAAACACCTGCAGCACAATACGTGTTATATTGTAACAAGATGTGCACATGGTTCAAATAATAAATCTTACCTTATCTTAAGAATAAATACGTCGGGTATATTCTCATCCTCTATTTGATCTTGCAAAAAGAGTGCATCATCTCTCAGCTTGTATTATGCACTAACACTGGTGAACAGACAAGGAATGTCAAAAGCACAGGCGAACGAAACAAATTTGGGTGCGAAAAATCACCAACAATTTTATTAGGTTATCGATCATGTACAATATCCCTGCTTGCGATGGAACCAGCAAGTACATAATCCGTGCTCACAGCAGCCAACAACCAGACCCTGATCTGAACCAGATGATCCAGTTTGCGTTCTCAGAATTAATGTATTTCAAGATCTCTCTTAAGTTAAGATATTTTATGGACACGTTAGTGAAATCCTGTCGGAAGACACCACTGTTGAGATAGATAGAACGCACGCAATGTTACGAAACACACATCGCGAGTGCGTGTGCTTTGCTCCGTGCGATCGCATGAAACTGTAACATTAAAGAGAAAACGTAACTGGAAAACATGTCCTGCAGCAGTGACTTGTGAAATAGAAAGGTACATATTTCATGAACACACATATTCTTATAATTATACATTAATCAACAGATGGTTAAATGCCGAAGATATTTGGTTGTCCTTCGCTTGGTGCTGGCTGTTTTCAAGTACTCTAAACGCCTATTTTACTTTAATTTAAAATGTGTGAATTTGAAATAGTGCGATATGAACTTATTAATAAAGTTTCACTTCATACGCAATAAAATTTAAACAATGAAAATCAAACAAGCCAGCCTTCAAAACGAAGCGCCGAAACAGCGCGTCTTAATTGGGCGCACGTTTCATCCCCTGTTTTTTCACTGCCTTCGGAATATGATTTTTTTAATTTTCAATGTGCCACACTAATTAATAAAACTGTCATTCAATCAACTTTTATTGTTTATTTGTTAATAATGTGATAAAGAAGAATGTTTAAAAACAAAATAATGCTTCCGTGGTTGTCGATTTATGCACTCCGAGAGCGCATCTGCCATACTTTAAGATTATTATTCGTACGGGAAAATTATTTATTTTAATTATGCGAGGTCTTTAAGAAAACATCCCGGGCATAGAATGCGACGCGACGCCATGGCAAGGTGCCTGCATTTTGGCGGTGAGTCAAAGCATTCTGAGTCTAAACGTATACGCAAACACATACAACAACGTTGCATTTGGAAGGTGAAATCAGAATAGAACTTTGTATAACGCATTTCATTTAACCCAAGGTCCGGAGATCGAAAACCGGTGAGGGGGGGGGAGCTAGATTTTCCGCATGCGTCCAGACTAATCCTGGGGCTTACCCAGCCTCCTGCAAAATGGGTACCGGATTTCTTTCCTGAGGGTAAAGCGGCCGGGCGTGGCTTTGACTACCCACCCCCATCCAGTGTCAAGGTTAAAGACAGAGTGAAGCTGTATCTCTACTCACCCTCTGGTCCTACGTGACCACTTGTAGGATGAACTTGTACAGTACATTACTCAGACCACTATGCTGTAACTGCACTACCTACATTGTGTGAGAAGGATGCTCTCTTCTTCATATCCACTTCTGTACAACAGGGAACGCAACTGAACAGAGGAACTGTGGTAACTCTAAGACGAAGCTAGGCCTCTTGATTCTTTCCTCTTTGCATAGCGTCCTGTGGACAGTCCGTTACCGCGCATGTTTTGCATCTCATTGTAGCAGCTGTAGCTTATATGTAATAAGAAAGCATTAGGGTTTTCTGCAAATGCTTGTCACGACGCACCGAACAAGTTTATACAAATGCTACTGAATCAGTGCGTCTTAGTGACAAGAGTCACTATGTCCTCCTTATTCGAGTGTCGAAATATATTCATGTGATGGCAGAAGAAACTGATCAAGAGGCATCAACAATCGACATGTTCACAATTGTGTATATCGATATGCTGAATTGCCTTCTAGTGGTGATGGTAAAAATACGTCACTAATGACGTGAATGATAAAAGTTCCAGTTGACAATAACTAAAATCAAAGAGAAGAGGCGGATCAAAATTTAAATATGTATATGAAATTTGCGTACGTATAAAGTAATGCTGATGTGCGTTCGGATCTTTATATGCTGGAAATTTCTCAGACGGAGATAACTATTTAATTCATTGTGGTCGCACTTCTGTTGTTGTTCACAACTGTACGTACTTGGTACAGCTGTAATCAACATAATAGTGCTGGTTACTATATTTATTGGAAGAACTGACGCATGTCTACTCTCATTTTGTACGTACATGTTAAATGTTATCGTCGATACATAACTTCACCCTGTCGAAATATGTCGTAATTTCTGACTTACAATACTGCATACAGTAATTGTTGCAATGCTTATTACTTACCCACACAAAATATTTAATATTACTGGACACAATCAGTAATAAAATACTGAGTACACATGTTTTTTTTTCTAATTGCGCACCATGTAAATCCATGAAAAAACTCGATAAAAGCACAGAAAAGTGATGTAAAAACAGGAACTTGATTATTATGTCACTTCATACTATGTCTGTCATGAATCGTCGTTTCTTTCGTTTTCATGTCTTTTTGCGTATGTTTTGTATATCTAATTGTGCCCACACCGTTGCAGAAGCTATGATCGTTTCCTTTCAGATCCTTATCACTGTATTATACACTTATACACTAATTATTGTAGCATTTTCTCTTTTACTCTTAAGTAACTGCTAACTTTGTTATGACCACCATAAGCAAATACACTTGGCTGTCTGAAATGCCAATCCGTTCATTCTTTGTAAATTAAATGTTTGCATAATTTGATCACTTTCAAGCGAATTATATATCCCCTCTCTCTCATCTTCCTTGATTAGGTCAACCTAACAGCACTAAGTGAAGAATACAATTTATGAATAGCCTCATTAATTTTTTTTGCTCCGTCTTGTTAAGTTTTCTTTAGGTCCAAGTTTCCTTCTCCATAAGTGGTCATCCGTCATCCTGAAATATAATACGCGGCGATCTTGAAAACTTGAGGAGAATTTTGTGTATTCTGAAAATAGACGATAATCTCTCAGACCAGGCATTAGTACAAACCTAATTCTACCTCCGAGGCGTGATAAAACACAAGAGCAGCTTTCCGAGCACCAGGACATTTTGGTCTCTCTTCAGTGGAAGAATAAAATGCTTCTCTTCCCCCTCCCCCCTCCCCCCCCCCAGAATTCTACGTTTTGTAGTTTTCATTGGTTGAATGTTGCGGTATTTCTTTTTTGCTCGAGGCCTTAAGTATTGTTATGTTCCGGTGATGCTTAGAGGGTTTTTGAAGCAAATGTGTCACAGGTGACTTTGCCTGACCACTGAAGCTTGACACGAGTAATGGATGACGGCCCGCACCAACAATGGCATTAGCAGCTATGGCCCAGGTGAGACGTGCATGATGAAGCTACGTTTAATTCCATGGCCACCTGGAATGTTCAGAGTTCTTCCACCCTCCAGAACGAATCCAAACCGCGACCCAAACCAAATCGTTGGAAGCGGGAAGAAATTCCTTTGTGACTTGGAAAATGCTGTGCGTCGGTGTATAGTCACGTACAACGTAAATGCAGGTTACTGAATATGTTCTTGGAGTCGTAAAGATTAGGCTTAGAGGATCGTAAAATACAGCGCGGGACAAAAGGGATTTGAAATTAACAAATAATTTACACTGCTTATATCCCAAGGCCAAGACGTCGCAGGCTGACCAGCGCTTAAGACACGTTTTCAAACGTACACTGTAAAAAATGTGGAGGCTCTTGGTGATGGTCTAAACAACGACTCTGCAGAGTCCATTTGTAAATCTTCCAATGCCACGATTCAGTCTGTTCTAATTATTCTCGTAACCCACTAAAATGCGTTTGTTCATGTCATAACCACACTCATACTTAAAGTAACAACCACTTGCTCGTTTACTAAGTAAAGGGTGTTTTTTTTAAGGTTGAACGATAAGCGCTTCCCCGACCCTCTAATGAGTTTTTATTAGACTTTTTAAAGGCTATTATCACTGCAATTATTCGTCTAGCTCCCGTCATTGAATGTTGAAACCTCTGCGGCAAGCGACTTACGAAGCTACGCAGGCAGAGTCGGGCGGATCGTTGGACCAGCGCTTATCAGACAAGCAGAGGGAAAAAAAACTCACCCTGTACAATTACACTCTATAATTAATCCATTTGCACACACTGTAACTGCTTTCAAAGATCAAGGACCAACTAATTTAACATTTCCTTATTACACTCATAGACCCACGATCCAGTTACTGTATTTGCCACATTACATAAAATCACACGTTTAAGCCAGGCTTAAATATACTCAAATTATGCACTTGTTTTTCTCTTTAATGTACAGTTCATAAATAACCAACCATGTTAAACGTTTCAAAGTACTATCACAAATGAAAATACAATTGCAATTTATCAGTCATCATTATACTTTTACCAATATTACTAAAATTGTCTTTACCTAGGCCTAATTTTAAACATCCACATTAAAAAGTATCTGAAACATAATACGGTTTCCAGAAAATATTGTTTTGAAACGAGCAATTTAATGTGCGGAATACGCTCTCATTCTTCTCTGCCTCACCTATGAACTGCTTCCTCATAATATCTCACGGTGTGATAGCAGTGAGTGGGTCAAGTTCTATAGACCCTTAACATCGACACTAGATGGAGGAAGGTGGTCAGCTTCACGATTCAGTCAGCTTCAATGTATAAGACAGAACTCTAGCTGTCACTGGGCGTGGCAATATACGAGCCACGGAGCAGTCCTGAATAAGGGCGCGCACGGATGTGTTCAGGACTGCTCTGCACTGTGGCTTTCCGCTTCACCACACAGTGACGAGGCGAGTCACAGTACAGCAGAATGACATACACACAGCTGCGTTCTAGAAAATCACGGTGTGGGAAATGTGAACTTAATAATAGTGTTTGTGTTTTTAACGTTCAGGTGACCGTGCATCGTGATAAATTCTTCTAATAAAACCAACTAGATGCACTAATTTCTCAAATTTATTTTTGGAATAAAACTCTGCATGTTTCGGACAGTTCCTCTGTCCATCTTCAGGAGTTTTTTTTTTACTGTACACACAGCAATGGTATATGTCATACAGGTTCGCTGACAGCTTGCGAGCAGGATCAGGACGGAACTGCAGGTCTGTCCTGATCCTGCTCGCAAGCTGTCAGCAAACCTGACATATACCATTGCTGTGTGTTCAGTGATAAAACTCCTGATGGTGGACAGAGAAACTGTCCGAAACATGTAGAATGTTATTCAAAAAATAAATTTGAGAAATTAATGCATGTAGTTGGTTTTATTATAAGAATGGTTTGTATTATTCGAACACGCCAGGTTTTGGCTCTCAAGATTTCGTTAGTGTGAGATACAAACACAGTAAATTCTTGTGCATAAAGCAAACTAGACAACAGCAATAAATAGCAAAAGGAAACATTCTAGAATGTAAATTCAAAAATTAATAAACCTTGCAGATGAATGGGTCAGATATTACGTACTTAAGGCAACTGGTTGAGAATTATTGAGCAAATAAATACTCATTTGAAGATGAATATATGGTGAGGCTGTGCAGGTGAAGGTACAGGACGGCGTTAAACTGTTTATTTTTGAAAATGCGAATTTCTAAAGCGTGTAGACCTGTCGCTTGTGCTGTCTGAGTAAACCCTACTGAAGATGAATGGGGGAATTCCCCATTAAACTTTAGGACAATCCAAACATTAAGAATCCTCGCAACCCTGCACCGACATTCGCGTACGGTACTTGGTAATACAGTAAGTGATTTGCCGGGAATCGGAAAGGACATGTTCAGTCTACGTACAGTTCGTTGATTATATGCAAACGTGAAAAGAAAACAGACTCTAACAGAAACCACTGATTCCCGCCAAATGTCTTCAAGCTTGCAATGTAAATGATGCAAGTAACAGCAAAGATCTTCATTCAATAAGCCAGCCATTCTTATTACCATCACCAAATGAGTTTATGAATACGTAATACAAACAACTGGCGAAAGGCGTAGGCCTCGAGGCCTGCTTTTCATAAGAGTATATATTTTTGTCAAATGCATTTCATTGCTGTTAATTCTATTGTCAGAGCACCCTTAGGCGATTAGAGGGAAATATCTTTGGTCCACTTCTGGGATGTTAAACAGCGTTGACTGGTAGTTATTTACCGACATTTCGGGACATCCTATCGGCCTCACCTTCAAGGTTTAATTAGTCTACACGACCGTTGAAGATGGCGCCGATATGTTATCATGAAACTTTAGTAAATAACTACCAATCCATGCTGCGTAACGTCCTAGAAAAGGGAAGACTTAAACCTGGAAATAGATGTAAGGATAATATTCAAATTTATTCTAAAAGTTTGGTTGGAGGATTTAAATAGGATTTGTGTGGTTCAGGTTAGAGAACAGAGGTTTGGCCTGCTGCTTTCACAAACAGCGACAGAAATAATATTAGCTTTTTAGAAAGGAATTAGTTAGTTAGCCAGTCCGTTAGTAAACTCTATTATTTAGCCCAACTCATTGCTCTTGATTATTATTAATAAATGACCGAGATTAAAATCGATTGTTGCACTCTACAGAAGAGTTTCCCTGTAGGAGTTCCGTGAGAAATCGTGGAATGAGTAAATAAATATTTTGAGATCCCGCAAAAAAAAAGTTCCGATTTTTTCGCAACAGGTAATGGAAATTTTTGTCGTGCATTTGGCAAGAGTCTCCTGTAGTCCTTATCATAGGTAGGGCTTCCTCGGGAAATGAAAAATTATTTTATGGGTTCTTGCAGATATGAAGGTTTGGGTAATACTGTTCTATATAAAAACAAATTCACTATGCGTTCTATACCTTAAGGATATCTGTAGAGCTACTGAGTTCTGCGCTCTTCTGCGATTTTACGCAGCGTAGAACCGCGGAAGAGCGCAATCACACCTACATCGCGGCAGAAGCCTGGCATCACACACATATCTATACTTTAATGTTCCGTTATGAATGCAGGGTCAGAGCAACAGGATATACAATATTTCATTTAAAATTTGGTCCTTATTTATATGTACAAATTTATTATTACATGACACATAAATACATTCTGGTATTAATTGCTTTTTTAAAAAAATGAAAGGTAAAGCAGTCCCTACGGAGGCTTACTTCAGCAGCCAGTCAATATAAAGCATGACTATACCAGTTGATGTTTATACACAGTTGATCCTCTTGATGATAAGCAGCAAGCCTGTTCAAACATGTAGAGGCTTCTTATTGAAATAAATTAATAGAAAATAGTGCATCTTGTTGGTTCATATTATACGGATAGATCCCGATGCACGGTAAACTAAATTAAAAAAAAAAAAACTCAGTCTACTTGGTGTTTCAAGCGAGAATGTGTGACAGGTGCAAATTTGGTACGCTGTGTTGTAGATATTTTAGTTAGCAAGTCAGAACGCTTAGACAGATTATACTCTAGTACGCCATGCACTGCTCTGCCATGTGAAACACGATTTCATTTCAGTTAGTTAATTTGCAATATTTTTGCTAATATTTATATCCTTTAGGCTACTGCTCGATGTTACTGTCTGAACAATGGTATTCAGGGTGCACATTTCTGAACATAAATTTTATGATTTATTTTAGGTGCGGAGTCAAATAAAAAAAATATATTTTTTGTAAATTTTGACGTTTTGCTGACCGTGCATCGCAGTATATTTATCTCAGTATTTAACCAACTTGATGCACAAAATTTGTTTCACAGTAAGTTTTATTTCGTGCCTCTACATGTTTCGAGCACATGTGCTCATCATCAGGAGGTCAAAATTGCATTACACAGCCTCTG
>Ga0123352_10019167_pt1 | contig 10909 bp, 7 predicted proteins | sample TergutLab28metaG_FD_89700 | JGI IMG/M metagenome (GOLD analysis project Ga0123352, IMG submission 89700) | Labiotermes labralis P1 segment gut microbial communities from Petit-Saut dam, French Guiana - Lab288 P1 | ecosystem: Host-associated > Arthropoda: Insects > Digestive system > Gut ... | reverse complement strand
TCTCTCACGTCATCATCCCATCTTAATCTTGGCCTTCCTTTCGGTCTTGTTGCGTGTGGTTTCCATTTATAAATGCTTTTAACTACTCTTTCATCAGGCATTCTTTCAACATGTCCCACCCAATACCTATCCATTAGTCAATAATTAACCCAACACTCTGTGGCACTAGTGCTCGGTAAAGGAATATTTTGGCATTTACACTTCGGGCACTTCTTAGCATAAAACGTCGGGTTATCCGTGGTGGAGAGGACTGATAAAATGGAAAATAAAAAATTTAAACTTGTGTCATATGGGTCACGAAGTTATGATATTTTCAACCTTCTCGCATGAGCATTCACCTGATCTCAAGTTTACACATTAACCTTTTAAAGCCTAGCGGTTTCTCTTCGTACCACCAGGTTTAACATTAAAAAATTCTACATGGTTCTCGCCTTGCGTTGAGTGTTTCGTACGGATCTCAGAACAGACAGCGACTCTTGCTTTGTACATCATTAACTGATTGGTTTTTATGACCTTTGTGGAAAGTGTTTACAGCGCGGTACGGACTGACTCATATAAAGCAGATTACGTTTCGTCTCGAAAAGGTTAGTAGAATCAAACACATAAACCCTGAGCCTTTGTACACTCATTATCACATTATCACTGTGTAACGCTACAGCATAATGGCTCCGTTGTCCGAATTAATCCTGAGCTACGTTCAAATATGTGCGGATATGTTGTTGCATTTAGTTTCACCCTGAAAGTCATTACAGTACGGTGGCCTGTACTAGAGCGGAATGCCATGAATTTGTATAGAGGCAAAACTGCTGAAAACCGTACATTAATAATCTTGGCACCATATTTGTGTGTGGTCAAGTTTATGCTTCGGTCGTTTGACTCACTGAGAAATGCTCCTGCGTCTGATGAATATAGGACTTTATGAGTCCCGAGAGATGATCGGCGAGAAAAGGTATCAACCTTGCCGGAAATAACCTCTGACCAACAGGACCTTGCATGCTGTCTGCTGAATAGGCGATAATTCTTTTGGTGCATGCAGAATGGTCGTGATTGGGATTATGCTAGTGCTCCGGCCTGTGTGTTAAATGTAAATGTAGACGGTTTCACGAGCCCGAGCCAAACAACACGATTCGCCGGAGTCCAAAGCTGAACGGGCTCGATGCAAAGACGGTACGTCAAAGACAGTCTCGCCCAAGATGCGCCGAAACATGAACGTGTCAGTCCATTAAACTATGGGCCTGTTCAAAGCCAGCAAAAGTCACTTGCGAGTACCGTAAGCATGAGCATAAACACATTAGTCTGGACGCATCTGAGCCATACCCTGTAAAGAGCGAACGTTTGAATCATAACACATATTCCTTCGGATCAGAAATAGTAACAATGTAATACAGAGCAGCCGTTAAAAAAAGATCACTTAATCACAGTAACCTAAATGTTTCCCAAGTTATGTTAATGTAGTTGCATAGACAACGCATGGAAGAAAGCACTTAGCAAATCCGTACGGCTCAGTTGACAAAACCGCATGAGATCCTATACAACATACAATAATGGTACAGAGGAGCTGAATATAGTTGTTTTCAAGAAATTAGAACAGGAGGAAATCCTTCTTTTCCGAAATTTTGGAATAATTCTGAAGAGGCATGTACTTTTAGGCTTAGGAAGAGAAGACCGATAATCAATTCTTTCCGTGCAACAAACGTATTCCTGACAAGCCGAGGACAGTATAGTCTTGTGAAAACAAAGAATGGGAAATGTTATTTTGCATATATAATTCCTCGGTCGTAAGAAACATTAGGTTTTATTTGTTTCTCAAGAACCGGGCATAGGAGTCCTTGAACTCGCCAGTAGAAAGTTAATAGAAGGCTATAATACACAAAGCGCTGCAGCAGTACAGTGTCTCACATCGGCAACAGCAGTAAAGACGTAAAAAGGAGGCTGTAAAGAAGTCAGATAACACCCAAAATATCGTTAGATTTAATACCACCATCGGTGATGAGCAGTCTAGTGGGATGGGAACGTGACGTCTGTTACATGCTAAGCGGAGTTCGCCGAAACGAATTCACCATTTAGCATGCTTACTAACAAACCAGAACATAGGTACACGATGGTAACGCCGTCGTCCAGTTACACAGAATGTCCACAAAGTCCTCTTCCAAATTCAAAAAATTTACCACATAATCGAAACAGATATGTGTACTGTTTTGCAGATTGTTTCTGAAATCAAAAAGTTTGTGTTTGCTGTAGCCGACTTCAATTCGAGGTGCCTTGCGGCTTGTTTTGAAAAGTGTTGCTTTGTAATCATCGGAAATAAAATTATTTAACTGCCTAATAATTTGCCTGAAAATGAATTTAGGGAACAGTAAAAGATAAATACCTCAAATTGTCGAAGTATTTCGATAACTGTTACAATCCCTGCTTTTATCTTCTCAAGCAGGACTCTGCTCCGTACAGTTAGTTAGTTAGGTAGGTAAATAGTCGGTTTTAGGGTAGGTTTCACCCTTTTTATAGGCCACGAAGGCCCTTAGGGTGAGTAGAGGTATAGCTCTAATCTTTCTAGGACCTCGGCACTAGATGGGGTGGGGGTCAGACCCACGCCCCGGCCGCGTCTACCCCCGGGAAAGACCCGGTACCCATTGTACAGGAGGCTGGGTGGGCTCCAGGGCCGGTCTGGACGGGCGGAAAATCTCGTCCCCACCGGGATTCGATCCCGAGCCGTCCAGCCTGTAGTCAGTCGCTATACCGACTGAGCTACTGGGCCCACAAATAGTCAGTTTTACACTTTCTTAACTTCTAGCATTCTGTAGGAGCTTAACATTAAAACAGCCTTCTGTAGTGCTAGCTGCTCTTATATCTTCACTTTCGTTTCATCCACGGAAAACGTTGCACTTCCGTAATCGAATGACACCCCTTATTTGTGCTTCGGTGCGTCTGCATGAATGGCAGCAGCTTAAGTAAACATTGTTTGATTTTTTGTAGGGAAGAAAACATAAGAAAGGCTGCCGAGTGTTATAGTTCTTATCGGGTGTTCGAGTCCTCAAATTTACACAAAGTAATTCTGGCAACCACGTGAACTTCAGTGAAAAACGCCTCGTCGGTTTCGATGCAGAATCATTACGGATATAGGCAAAGCATGTGATGCGACGTAATGCTTGGAAGACGAGAATTAACCTGAAATGTATTTGAAGATTCATTTCGCCCCGTGCAATAAACGCACTTGGACTCCGTTATAAACACCAGTATATTCATGTATAGGGATATAATAGCTATGTCGTATGAGATATACAGTATACAACATACATAAATAGGTTTTGTTGGCAGAAGACAGCATTTCTGAACGTTGAACCTGATGGCACATAAAGTAACCACTAAGCTGTAAAGCATTAAATACGCCGTTCCCAGTAGCTGCGCGGTCTAAGGCTTGGATCTGTGTTCGCTCGCTTGCTGGGATTGTCGGTTCGAATCCCACGGGGGGCATGGATGTTTGTCTATCGTGAGTGTTGTGTGTTGTCAGGTAGAGGTCTCTGCGTCGGTCTGATCACTGGTCAAGAGGAGTCATACCGCGTGTGGTGTGTCTGAGTATGATCGCGAAGCCTCGAAAGGGAAGGCCATGAACTGAAGATGGGCCGAAGCCCCAGAGGAAAGAAAACAAAATTGAATTTAACTTGAATGTAAGGTTATAGAGGATGGAAACCAGATACGAAAATTGTCTTGTATATTATTATAACATATATTATTATAATGAGTGAGCCCGGTAGCTCAGTCGGTATAGCGACTGACTACGGGCTGGACGGTCCGGGATCGAATCCCGGTGGGGACGAGATTTTTCCGCCCGTCCAGACCGGCCCTGGGGCCCACCCAGCCTCCTGTAAAGTGGGCACCGGGTCTTTACCGGGGGGTAAAGTGCGGCCGGGGCGTGCTGCTGACCACTCACCCCCCTCTAGTGCCGCGGTCATGGAAGAGTAGAGCTATACCTCTACCCACCTTCTGGGCCACATCGGGCCTGTAACGGGATCACTTTACCTTATTATTATAATAATAATTTAAATTGAATGAAGAGAGTCGCTCCGTATGAACGCAGGCCTATAAAGAAAAACTGTTTTGTTTTCAGGCATCAGAAACGTACAAGAAACAAGCGGCTGCACAATGTGGGTGCAGTGCTTTGTCGGCAGCGACCATGATTGATTTGGCAGTGGAAGTAATTTTCTTGCATGAGGAAAGGATGAAACCCCTTCTGGATGGCACTCTCGAAACAGGTTTATTTATCCGCAGCGTGTGGCTTTTATTACTCATCACTGAAATATGTATGGACGCTTATGTAACATTAAGCGGAAGGATTGCGAAAGATGCGTTGGGAAGGGCGCGGCAAAGAGGAAGCTGTGCCGTTATGTAAGGTGGGCCTCCTGACACGGTATTTGCTGACTTGGCTGAGGAAAGACACGAAAATTCTGGTAAACTAAAATAAAGTTTTCCCTGTCGGCGCTATGAAGTTCTGTTGGGGAAGAAGAGGTATACCTCCACTTATTCTTAACCGGCATTAGATGCAGGCGAGTAGTTAACTTTATACGCAGCGGCTGCCTTACATGTTGACAAGAGCCTCAAGTACACATTGAACAGGAGGCCGAGTGGGCTTCAAAACCGGTCTGAACTTTTTGGAAAACATAAAAATGCCTTACCCCTTACCGGGATTCCAACCCCGGACCGTCCAGCTCGTGGCCTAGTCACTGTACCGACTTCGTTGCCTGGGTTGAAATACGAAAACGCGACCATCCACTGGACCTCAACATTCGCTAACGATGTGGCGTATGTGCACCTCGTGACAGCTTGGACTAACATAATGAAGTTCTGGGTCACAGCGCATAGCTGTTGTTAGTTTTCCGACAGGAACAAAATAGCTTTCTCCCAATCGTCCAGCCCTGCTGTGGCGCCAACCCAGCCTCCTCCTCCTCCTCCTCCTTCCATGTAAACAGACTGGGCAATTAAGCTGCACTCATACAGTGCCAGTGTTAAGAACAGATGGAGCTATACCTCCCCTCCCTCACCTGCCCTTATGACGTGCAGAACGACGCCTCTGCTGAGACACACAATCGATGTTGACGGTTTCAGCGTTCCTCCGGCTCTCAGTCGGCACCGCCAGACAAAATAGTTCTGTGTTGTCAGGTGTCGGTGTCTGGGAATAGAGGAACGGAGAGTGGGGATGCCGTTGGTACATAAGGCTGGAAGAAAAATATGTAAGAGTCTTGGTGGGGAAACCTGAAGGGAAGCGACTACTTAGAAGACCTAGGCGTAGATGGGAGGATAATATTAAACTGAATTGTATAGAAATAAAATGGAATGGCGTGGACTGATTTGTGTGGTTCAACATTTGGGATGTATGGCGGGCTGCTTTGAAAACGTCAGTGAAACTTGGTGTTCCAGAATGCGGGGAATTTCGTGGCTTGCTGAGAACTGTTACCTGCTGAAGAAGGACTCTGCTTTGTGCAGTTAGTGAGCCAGTTAGATAGTACTGTTCGTCGCAGGCAACGATGTTTATTGAAAGCTGTCCAAAAGAATATCGAACGTGTGGTACATTTTTTTAGTAACCTCATAACAGACGACGAACAAATTACACGGTACGTGGTACCTTTGTGTACTCGACACCTGAAACATGATCGAAGGAACGTTTCCCAACGCCGAACAAATCACTGCTGGGAGAAGAAATACGTGACCACAAGTAAAGGCAAACTCATTTTTCTTGGAGGGAACTGAAACCGAGTACGGTGATATTCATGCTGTAGTCCGTTTATCTGCTTGTTTTTACAGAACGTTAAAAAAACAAACCTAATTTTATTTCACTTAAAATATAGAATTTTATTCCTAATTGAGGTCACTTATTGCTAGTTTAAGCAGAATGTCGTGTTTTTGCTATAGGTTCTAACGCTGTATGATAAAATCGATTGTTTATGGTTCATTCGATTCCTTCTGGATCATCACGTATAGTGTCTCCCCCCCCCCCTTTCGTCACAAAAAGTGCACCCTTTTACAGGCGCTGAGGCTCTGTACAGGCCGTACGGCCCATAGGGGGAATAGAGGTATAGCTGTACTCTTTCTTGACCACGGCACGCGAAGGGGGTGAGGGGTCAGCGTCACGCCCCGGCCGTTCTTTACCCCCGGGAAAGACCCGGTACCCATTGTACAGGAGACTGGGTAGGGCCCCGGGCCGGTCTGGACGGGTGCGGAAAATCTCGACCCCCACCGGGATTCGCTACCCGGACCGTCCAGCCCGTAGCCAGTCGCTATACCGACTACGCTGCCCGGCCCGCATCCGTCACAAGAATGACCCTAAAACAGATGAACCGATTTCTATCACATTTTATATTCGAGAATTTTACGAAGGCGTCGACCTATTTAATTTTTTTTTTTTTTGAGATCGGACAGTACTAACGGCCACTTTACATGAAGAACCATATGCGTTGCTGTGCTCATCTCTAACGAATCTCGTTCATTATTTATGAGACCGAAAAAATGTTTCAATGAGAAGTCCAATATTCCGTTCCCTGTGATATCAGCAACGTGGCTGTTTGCTCGATTTGTTGAAACATACTGTACAACGAATACCCCGTTTAATTTACTTTCGTGTATCGAAAATGAACATTGCCCAAGTTCTAGAAGTGGCAGATAAAACAGCCCGCAATTCTACAGGTGTGTTTTGTATTTGTGATGGAGTAGCAAGATATGGCCAATAAACAGTTCAAGAGCAATGAAACACACTTTCCATGTTAATAGCGACGTTAAAAACAATATTGCTGCTTTTATGTAACTGAAGTCCCTTATGCACTCCACCAGCTGCCGTTTAATTCTCCGAAGTTCACGTTTGTGTTGTGTCGTCGATCCCAGTTCTGAGACTTTCTTGCTGAAAATTGAAGACGCTAAATGGGTGAACGTCACAGCAGGTTGCTACGAAAGAAAGGCGATACGTGTGTTCTCTGCGTGAAAAGTGGTTGATACGTGTGTTCTTAACTCGAAAAGTGGTCGATAACTGTGTTCTCTACATGAAGAGCGGTCGATACGTGTTTTCTCTACGTGAAAAGTGGTTGATACGTGTGTTCTTAACTCGAAAAGTGGTCGATACGTGTGTTCTCTACGTGAAAAGTGGTTGATAGTGTGCTCTCTGCGTGAAAAATGGTCGATACGTGTGTTCTCTACGTGAAATATGGTTGATACATGTGTTCTTAACTCGAAAAGTGGTCGATAACTGTGTTCTCTACGTGATAAGTTGTCGATTCGTGTGTTCTCTACGCGAAAAGTGGTCGATACCTGTGTTCTGTACGTGAAAAGTGGTTGATACGTGTGTTCTTAACTCGAAAAGTGGTCGATAACTGTGTTCTCTACGTGAAAAGTGGTCGATACGTGTGTTCTCTACGTGAAAAGTGGTTGATAGGTGTGTTCTTAACTCGAAAAGTGGTCGATACGTGTGTTCTCTGCTTGAAAAGTGGTTGATACGTGTGTTCTTAAGTCGAAAAGTGGTCGACGTCTACCATACCTACCACAGCTATTGCCCAACGCGTCATAGTGGCTTCCCATTACGGCGAAGATGAGCGCCGAATGTGCATGGGAAAGCTTTTAAAGACGCATTGCTTCCTGCATGCGATTTGTTCTGTGGCGTGCTCACACCCCAAATTTATTCGCAAGAATATATTTATAAGATAAATTTCTCTATATCACGTATCATGAAGGCACAGAGGGGGAGCTGAGATATACATCTACCAAGTTTGAATCTCAGCGTTAAATGGGAGTGTGTGGTCCACGCCACGCCCCGGCCGCTCTATCCCCGGGAAAGAGCCCCGGTCCCATTTAAAGGAGGCTAGGTGGTCGTCAGAGCCTGTCTAGATGGGTGTGGTGAACAGAAAATCTTTTCGCTCACCGTGGGTCGAACCCTGAACCGCTCAGCCGGCAGCGTAGTTGCTATACCGTAAACGAAAGCCGGGCCAGATTGTACTTACGGTTGTAACTAAAATGTCTTGCGTGTGATAATCGACCCCATAGCACAGAATAAAAATAACCTGCAGAGGCATGATGAAATGTTGTGAGTCGTTCCTAACGTATTTCTCAAAGGATGCGTTCATATGAAGGGTACTGGAGGCTTCCGTCGTTGTAGGAAGTGACGCTGCGTCGCTGATAACCGCATCCTGACTTTTCGATTCGAGGTAGTGGCCTCATATTCATGGGTCGAAATGTAAAAGAAATCGTTTGGACCCTTGAAGACGCTGTGATGCGATTACTGTGTGATGCAGCATCGTATCCCGGTAGAACTCTAAGTTATACCGCTGCGAAGACCCCAGAACTTAATTTCAAATTATCCAACCATCTTTTCATGCATCAAAAGGGTGCCGTAATCAGAGAGTGCCAAAACATGTAGGGAGGAAACTGTGTATAGATTGTGTTTAGTTTTGGTGCGTTGAAATTTGGTTAGATAAGTGGAATTTGACATCATGCAAGGTACATAAAATATTACGACTCAGAACTTAAAGGTAATTATTGTAGTCAGTTTTCATGGAGCTGAGTTTTTATTTAAACGGTATCGAAAAAGATTATACGCACATAGCACCGTTGTTCATGTTCTTCGAATATATAAGCTGTAATATTATGTACACAAAACTTTCAGCTTTTGCTGAAGGATCGTGCTTGACACTCAAAGTTCCTTACCCAGTCTTATAACGATTCGTCCCCGTTGTGTTATCGATCAAGTATATATCAACAATACGTATATTTCTCACAGCGTACAGTCATGAACAACTAAAGTTTTTACATTTTATATACGTAACAAATTACGGTCTGATGGTGGCTTACGTCAAGCCGAAACTTGTTAAAATATAAAAAAGTATATATTCTTTAGTTGTGTATGACACTACACTGTGGGAAACATATACTATGTCTGTTCCCATTGTGAATTAATAATTGGGCGGCGTGTTCTGGGGTCTTCGATTTGAATCTCCAATCTCCTGACAGGTTTTCTTGGTATCCAGGCAAATACCGGTAAAGTTCCCGTATTAGCCTACATCATTTTCTTTCCAAATACTTTCCATTTCATCATTTACCAGTCCTACCATTCGACGCTATATGTCGTACGTAACTAGAAGCGTCGTAAACAAAACAAAAAAATATTGACAGTGAAGGAGTGCTGTAATTGATTTCCGTGGAACCCCAGGTGAAGGTTCAGCTCATAGCCAGGCCCGTATCAACAAAAGGCGTACAGAATAGCTCCGGTTTACAGCCATGCCACAAGCAGTATCCGAACCTCATATCCAAACACCCGAGGAAGAACTACGATAAACTATGGCCTGATCATCCTTCGTCTTGAGTTGATGCCACAGTTACGGTACTGGCTTTTAAGACTATAATACATATCGTTAATTTGCGACAGGGGTGTCACAAATAAAAATTTGACATTTTTTAGTTATTGGTATAGAAGAAACGTTTGCCGATGCACTTTTAACAGGTATAGTGTCATAACGTAGTTTGCAGAACTCGCCGCTGGAGAGCAGTTGTGTCGTCGTTGCACTCATAGAAAATTATAGCACTTCAAAAGCTTTAAACGTTTCTCGTGAAAAAATCACAAATTTTGAGGTGTGACACTGTTGTGGCAAATGGGCGATATAACCCTGCTTGAATACAACGATGTTTAAGAAGATTCACTTATGCTGGGATAAGACGCCGTGATGGTCGTTAAACTTCGGTAACTGTTTAGAACAGACATGGCGTCATATCACAGAACAATGGAATCTTCAATACGTATACTCACCAATTAATAATATTCCTACCAGGAAATTAGGGCGGTGATGGATATTTGATAAATGTGCAGTGAACAGATTAATTCTGTAATTGGTTCTTTTAATCTGTTAGACTCTTAAAGGACTAAAGGCCCAGTGTTTTGTTAATATTGCGGATGTGAAATCTAACCCCATATAAGCTTAAGGCTTGGTTTGTTTTACTGTCATCAGCTATTACACAGCTTCTTATGTTTTTTGGAAAGTGCATCATCTTGATAGTTGAATAAAGAGATGTCACTTGCTTTTTTATTTCATTATTTAATACTCAGCATGTTTCGGATGTTAATACATCCATCCTCAGGGGCTTGCGTCTTATTTTCTGAGTTATTTCATAGGTTGTATTGCTCTGGTTCGATGCGTGTTGGTGTTACGTTGTGGTTTGGCTGGGGTGGTGTGGTATCCGGATGCAGGTTGAAGCACCATCCCAGCCAAACCACAACGTAACACCAACACACATCGAACCAGATCAATACAACCCATGAAATAACTCAGCAAATAAGTCGCAAGCTCCTGAGGATGCACGTATTAACATCCGAAACATGTTGAGCATTAAATAATGAAATAAAAAAGCAAGTGACATCAAGTTGGTCTCTCTTTATTCAGCTATTACACAGCAGTTTCATATTTTTTAGCTTAGGCCTTGACTTGTTACATTCGGCAGTTGTGTTCATAATAAACCCAGGTTAAGACGAATGGATGACTTCGAATTGTACTTGAGGAATGTGGGCGTGAAAAGGTGGACAACCAAGGCTTTGGATGGAACAGAATGAACATATGTCGTGAGGGGAGCGAAGGCCAAATTTAAAGGGCTGTAATGTTAAAGAAGAAGAAGAAAATTCCATCAATCTTTGTTTTGACAAATTGGAGGTCACTGCCAACAGTGCTCTTTAGGTTAATATTTTTAATGTTAAAGTTATTATGTGTATATAAAAGTAAATTTGTCCCTATCCACGCCATGATTGCACGGAGGGGGGATTTGAAACACAGGGTCATCGAAAAAGATGGACGGGATTTGAAACCGCTATAACTTAAAAAGTACTAGACGGATTTACACGTTAAACCTTCGAACAAGAAATTGTAAGTAGGGTTATTTTTATGCAAGACGG
>Ga0123352_10019166_pt1 | contig 10910 bp, 6 predicted proteins | sample TergutLab28metaG_FD_89700 | JGI IMG/M metagenome (GOLD analysis project Ga0123352, IMG submission 89700) | Labiotermes labralis P1 segment gut microbial communities from Petit-Saut dam, French Guiana - Lab288 P1 | ecosystem: Host-associated > Arthropoda: Insects > Digestive system > Gut ... | reverse complement strand
CTTTTGGGCGGGGTGAGCCGCTATGCCGCCACTCCATTGATTGTTACTTTGTCTCCGGGTCATAGTGATATAACCAGGTTTCGTCCATGGTCACCAAACGCGACAGGAGATCGTTTGGATCGCGCCGAAAAATTTACAAATTTGCTCAGACGAATGGCGCCGTTGTCGTTTTTGATCCGCGTTCAGGCATTTCGGGGTCCACTTCGCGGAGAGCTTCCGCATGTCCAGGTCTTCATGAATGATGAACCCAATCTGCTCACATGAGATGCCCAGTTGCTGAGCTATTGATTTAGCCGAAATCCGGCGGTCTTCCTAGATTAGGTCGTGAATTTGATCAATAATCTCCTAGGTGATCACTGTTTTGGGTCGTCCAGAACGAGGCGTACCACACGTGGAAAAATCACGACGTTTAAACCGGGCCACCCAGTTTTTGACGGTGGCATACAGTGGTGCATGTTCCCTAATTATTTCGTCAGAATGGCGTGAATTTCCTACGGCGCCTTGCCTTGCAGGAAAAAAACAAACTTGATGACAGCGCGCGTCTCCATGTTGAAATCGCGCGTGTCATCTGACATGCTTCCTTTCAGCCTCTGTAACAAATAAAGACTTGCAATTTGACATATGAACAGACCCCTCTTTCCAACGACACTATCGATTCCGTCCTAAGACATCGGGAAGTAGGTCGGTCTAAGAACTTATCAGCACCCTCTCGTACATGGAAAGATTTATCGTGGGGTAGCTTGTTTAAGTCCAAGGCACTGAGTCAGTCGATAGGGCTGGAGTGTGAAGCCCTGGCCAGACAAACCACGTTACCTGATTTCGCATAGCGGGTGTTCTTGTACGAATATTGTGTTCTCTTCTCGACTTGTATATCCTCTCGTCCTTCAGTTATTAAGGTGCGGAAGTACTCTCTAAAACTGGCGACGAATGAGCACAGGTTAGGTCTACAGATCGTAATTTATTTACTTTTATTTTTGCTCTATTTTTCTAGGCTATCGACCGAATGACCAATAAATCTTGGTTCGATTTCCGACACAGGCAAGAAACTTTCTTTCTCTAAGGTATCCAGACTGGTTCTGGAGCTGACCTAGGTGCTGTCTTACTCAGTGGGTACAGTGGGCTCTTCGTACAGAGTACGGGAAATGGGAAATGAGGGTGACCACTAAACCCCTCTAGTGCGACTTTAGAAATGAATGGAGCTAAAGGTGTACTCCACCACAAACCTTCATAAGTTTACCTCTTTCCAATTTATCATTATATTATTCTTTTTAAATTATTTGCCGGTTTAAAAGAAGTTGTCACTATCTGGGTCAATACGGGTCAGTGTCGAATTGCAGTATGGATCATGAATTCAGAAGGATGTGGAAGGAAGCACTTCTGGCCTCATTTGTTATAACATCCTGATATTTGCCAGACGGAACTCAAAAAAGCAAGAGACATTAAAATGCCATATTCGGTCTACGATTCAAAATTTGAAGCTGAGACACCACACATAATAAGCAGCGTGCTACCAACCCGACCGCGAAGATCGGTACAAATGTGTCACAGACGTAATAATTTTGTCGGCGTAATGCTTATTTAATAATAAATTAATTCAAAATTTCTTACTCCATAAGAACTTGTAAAACTAAACTATACTTCAATGTCATTGTTAATAAACTTGAATTACTTCAGGTTATGCATTGTACGTCGTGATCACATGTAAGGAATGACGGTCATGTTGAGTTAAATGTCGACGGTAATTCCTGTTTTTCCTCAAAGTCATCGTCACCAACACAAGCGTCACTGCAACCATCACTACAGTCTCAAAATTAAGCTGGTATATTATTAGCTAAGTTTTTGTCAGATCAGTATCTTCTTATACAGTGTTGTAATCTCTCTTCTCTTGCGTTCAGACAGCAGAATCAACAACTGAATAGTCAAATTGAAGTGAAAATTCATCGACGTTGTTGTAATAATTAGCAACGTTGTCTTGCCGTGACTTATCACTCATTAACCAAACCGGTAATTTTGCGACTCTGCCTGCTAATTACAACTCTCTTTGTAATGTACGACACCGCCTGCCGGCTGTCGTAATTCCTTGTAAAATTATTTTAATATCCTGATTAAGCATTGTGTTTAAAACGCTCTAAAATTATAAGTGACCGACACATAACAGACTAAGACTGCTTTCTTCCACGTGCTTGTGGATATAAATATTAACCGTTATCATCCTCCTGTTCAACGCAGTTAAATGAGCACAGTTGACAGACTATCACTAAGTAAGCCCTAATAAATACAAAGGTCCTGAAAATGAAAACCGAAAAATGGTATAAAATTCGAAATATGAATCATCCTGCGATAATGTTATGTTTATGAGCAGTGAGTGGCACAGTGATATGCTTCGGAATCAGCTTAAGGAAGCAATTCGAGGAAAACGACAGGTTTTGTTGTCTTCTGGCGTGTGTCTACATCATGACAACACCCGAGCTCATACATCTCGTCATACCTTGAAAGAGATTCAAGATTTATCATACACCGCCCGCCATATTCACCAGATTTGGTACCCAGAGATATTCATCTCTTTTGGCCACTAAAAGACGCTCTATGCGGAAGTGGACATCACTTCAGATCCCACGACGAAGTGAAGGAGCGGTTCATGCCTCGTTGGTACGGCAACCATAAACTTCTTATCCCGAGGAATTTATGCCTTAGTGGAACGTAGGAGGGGGCGTGTAGAACGTGGTGGGGACTACAGTCAAGATTAATGTCACTGTGCTCTATCTGTTCTGCTATACATAATATTATATAATTTTTCCGGTTTTTATTTGAATGAATCATGTGCACAGATATTTCTACAGAAGGGACGAGATTACAGGCCCTGCCACAGTGTAAATGAGAGGCTCCCTTTTAGGATTTTACGCAGTGTAGGATGGTAGTTTCTTACTGACATCTTTCCTCTTCGACTGCTTGACAGTTGAAGATGGGCCGGTAGATTTTATGGAAACGTCTGTAAGAACCTACCATTCTACGCTGTGTAAAATCCCAACAGATTGCAAACTCGTTTCTTCAGAAGGTACTACGAAGATATTTTCAGTTATTTTAAGGCGTCGACTTAGTGAAATATCAAGAACTAGGACCAGAGACTCCATCACAGTTAACACCAAAATCCACCGCACATCAGTAGACAAGCCTGTAGACGTGTATTCGGAAGATGTCTGGTTCAAATATTATCCAAGTCTTCGGTTATCTTGACAGGGTTTCTCATTTTCCTTCCTCAGTCCTTTTACCAAAATGCTGGAATAATTTCCTTCCAAATCATTTTAATTCATTAATCTTCCTGCCATTCAACACTATACAGTCTGAGTTACTCAAAGTGTCGTGAAATAAAACGCAAAAATCACTACAATCCACTACTGGACACGACCTTGAGCTGCATTTTTTAAAATATATTTTCAGGCCCTAATGTAATATTTTTATTGACCTGTCTAGTGGCAACTGCCACTCTCGGACTGCGACGTAGCTATAGTACGTATATGTAGACAGACGTCCGTTTGAGTTTGGCTGTCATTTTCTACCTTCTTAGCATATTTGAAACATTTTAACGTGCAAAATCAAAATACATCATTCATGTTATTATTTAATGAAAGAAAACATTCGAAAAAAAATTAAAATCTGTTTGTAGTTTATGATATTTTCAGAAGAGGACTATTAACCCCTCTGAAGATGGAGGTAGCAGGTTTCTCAGAAACGCTGTTGCCTAGCTATCGGAGTAGGCAGTGTTGTATAGCAGAAGATATTCAGCTGCCCGGTTGCCGCCTGGAGAATCTCAGGTTTCCAACATAGCACTAACTCTAAGTTTGACCTGTGCAGCTGTGCAGAAATACAAAGAATACAAAGCGATCTGTTGATTCGATTTTTTATTTTCAGAACAGTATAACTGTGTTCGAAGCTAACCTCTTCGCAATGTGTAATGAAGTTCGACGTGATAAACAGCTCATAAGGAATGACGCAATTACTGATTGTGTCGTGCGTTATTTCTAGTACGGGTAAATGGCCGAAACCTGGGTCTTTTAGTTATGAGTCTTAAGGGAAAATCATAATAAACCTGAGCTGAACGTCACGCACTTTGGACAGGTGCGAAATATCGCTGCCTGAAGAACGCTTGTGTTACTGTTACAAAGTGTATGACGTCACGCGGTGTGTCTGGTCAAGGATGATGAAACACAGGCCTGCAGTTCTGCTTACGTACCATAAGAAGCCCTTCGCAACATTCCTATGTTTAAATGATTCTGACATGTAGACATGTCAGGATTATAAAATTCATTCTTCATTACTGATTATCTTCCTTCATTGTGTAATGGGTGCAGACACGCCATTACGCAATTAATTTCCACAACCGCCAATGACATGTTTCTTACCGAACAGGTAAGCTTAGCGCGTTTTTTCGGAGTTACTTGCATAAACTTAACCTGACTGGCAGAAACAGAGTAAAGATAAAGCAGTACTGTTCCTTTGATTAATTACGCGCCACATCATGGAGGCGTAGGGAAGAGTGTGTAGTTCCATGCATTCTTAAAGTCGCCACCACATGGAAGAAATTATTAAGCTTTACGCCTTGCTTTCTTTACCGGCAAAATGATTCCCCGGTACCATTTGGCTAGCAGGGTGAGTTGGACCCAGATTTGATTTGGACATTGTGGAGGAGAGATAATTTCTCCCCCTCTCGGGAATCGAACACTAAGTCCTCCATCGTCGAACCTGTAGCATAGCCACTATACAGGCTGAACTGTGGTCGTAATGTTGATTATTAAATTGCTGATTTGCATGAAAACTGTTCCTACATGGTATCCCCAATCTTTAAGGAGCTGCTGACGGTATAAAAATGCCATACCAGGATATGGTAACCGTTGTAACGACGCGTCATTAAATTCTCGTGTCAAGATTTGCCTGAACACTGTTTGTCAGAAAACACTATTTATTAGATTAGCCAATGTAAGACAAGAGTGCCTTAGGCTTCTGTAGTTGAACTAATTACTGGTCTGCCACTAAAGATGATTCATTTTAGCCAACTGAAGAGTGAGATAACGATTCCGCCTAAAGTGCAAGATGTTTACCGTCTACTGTGGAATTTATTGCCTCCAACTTCAGCAGTCTACTCTGTTGCTATGTGCAACACACATCTCCAAAATTTGGCCAATTTCTACGAAAATGCACGGTGTCATATCGCAGGGACCGGATGTCTTCATGTTTATGTCCGTAAGAACCTCGACCCTCCCTAGCTCTTTTATTCCTTTTAGAATTTCATTCTTTATCTACTACTTCCTCTTTTCTCTTCTACCGTCCTTTTTAAACTTTTTCACTCATCTTGTAATTTTTCTACTTTATTTTCTCTTTTCCACTGACTCCTCAATGACGAAGAAGCAAAATGGCGCTGCATGACAGAATTGTCTAGCGAGGGACGTGACGGTGTGAAGTTTCAAACAGCTGTTTCTCTTCCAGCTCCATAGTAACACACACACACCCACCCAACTACCCACACATACAAAGACACACACACCTGTCACCACACTCGGCTTGCAGAAAAGCACACCTGTGTGTCTGATCGCTTAATAATCTTTAAAGTTAAACAGGGAGAGTCAAGTCTTTGTACGTCGCCCCTAAATTATAAAAAACTGGGTCACATAAAAAGACTGTGACAGATTGCCACCTTCACAACCAATGTGTCAATGAAAAAAATTAGAAGTCACGAAATGAGACCGTTGAAACGACCAATTAGATCCAAATGTCACATCCACAAGTGCCCTCCTCCTCCTCCGTCTCCTCCCATTCTCTTGTAGTTGTGTATATCTGTCACTTTTGTGTCTCTCACTCCTGTACTGCCCAGTCTGTGTGCTCATTCGGTTTACGAGAGCGTGTTTTTGGTTTCGTGCTACAGTGTATTATGTCTCTAATGTACACTTTTTCGTGACCTCATAAAAAGCGGCTCAAATTTATGACAAAGGAATTGGTGTGAATATTTGGTTATTATTTAGCAATTATTTTATTCGCACGACTTTTATGAAGAGTTCGTAAAGTAATTTTCACCTAGGAATAATATAAAGTTTGGATGTTAAACATCTGGGTCACATTCTAATCTTTTCCAGCGTTCGTTCCTGAAAGCAAAGAGGCCCCCATAATTGTAGTGTTTACCTGACTGTACAGTTCGTCCTTCATTATATTAAACAAAAACAGCCAGTTTCTTAACGCTGTACCTCCTGTGTAATATGATATGTTTCATATTATAAAGCCAACAATTTGCACATGCGAGGTACATATAAATATACAGAGCCTTTCCTGCATGTTTCGCCCGTCGACCTCCATCCTCATGGATAAACACCAAATTTAAAGCCTAATAAAACCAGTAGCTTATATAGTAATAAAAATAAATCAAAGTCACCTGCGCTTACTATGAGATGAAGTATATTATTGTACGTGTGGTTAAATTTCTTAATAACAGTATTGTGACTCTGTCCCGTTAATATGTAGTGCATAATCTTCGTAATGGTTAACTTGCTATTTATTTGTAAAAATAGATTTTAGACAACTTATGAACAGGATTTGGATATCCATGTGCACAACCTGTCTGTCATTTCAAATACACCCGCAGTAAATTAACATGACGAATATTAAATATTAAATGTTAACGGAGCACAAATTACCACAATAGTGTTATTAAAAAATGTAATCGCACATGCAGTAATGTATTTGATAACATAATAAGCAGTGGTGACTATGACACATATCATTACTACACAGCATATACAAATAGCTTTATTTGGTATTAAATTTGATGTTGTTTCTGAGGATGGCCGTCGGCAGCCTAAACATATAGGAGAGGAAACTGTATTATTATATGTATATATATATATATATATATATATATATGTATAATCAAACTATTGGCATTACAAAAAGAAAAGTACCTACATTTCAGGCTCCTACCGCGGTGTAGTTCAGAACTTCGCTCTTCTGGAAAATTTCGCGGTCTAAATTTGTAGTTGGTTAAGACGTTTCGGGACTACTCATCTGTCCCATCTTCAAGGTTCAAGCTGCCCAAGAATAAACAATTTTCCTTTGAATGAATGGCGTTTGACTACGAAATCGATAGTTAGTCCCGAAACGTTAATAACAAACTACCAACATACGCCTCGTAACGTCGCAGAAGAGCTAAGGTATCGAATTGGCACAACTTTTGCGAAGAAGACGTCTTCCTGTCAGAATGTAACGAAGTTAGGAACGCTGAAGTAATCTCTTTAAAAAACTGTTTCTAGTATTTTCACGAAAATATATATTTCTATGTAAAGAATATTCAGAGGAATATGAAGCAAATTTTGATTTTGTACGAACGACATAAGTTAACTTTTATAAACAAACTGGACTTCGCAGGCAAAGGCGCCCTGAGTTGTAAAAGAGGTCAGTTTAGTAAGCTTGAGCTTATGAACACCCGGCTCTTTGTGGCGCAGACGTATTTTTATTCGACATTCACAAATATATAAAATGTGACGTGTAAATTAGTGGAAAATGAATTAAAATACTGTTACTTGTTATTGTCTACAGAAAATAACAGACTAATTTTTGTGAATGAACCACGGAAACCGAACAGTGTTCTGGCGAGGAAATAGGCTTCTTTGCAAAATATATCAGAAATTATAGCGGTTGTACTTGATGCAAAACTTCTCATCACTTTTAATTCATCTACTACAATTGGCTTACCATGCATTGCTATGAAAATTAAGTAGTAAGGAAAGACTCTTAAAATAGGCCTAAAATAAAGGGAAGCAGCCAAGTAAGAGCACCGGGCACTATTCTACCAGTGGGAAGTATGCAAAAACGTATTCTGGAATAAGTAGTGCATAATATAATAGGAAGTAGAAGGAGGCGGTCGTATCCTAATGTAAGGCATTATTCTTTATTTTTCTGGAAGGAATGAGGAATTGTATGAAAACTTTCGGGCAGAATAACCGGTCTGCAGGCCAAGACTCGAAATTTGAGCCTACAGATTCTGAATCTGGATGGCAGAACGCTTGTAAATGTCGGATAAGAATTGAGCGACTTATAAATTTAGAAATAAAACCACAAGAAACTACCAGTTCAGTGACACAAGTTCATTTCACCTGTGTAATTTATTATCATTCACAATAGAAGATAAGTAAAACAAAACTGATTTATCCTCCCTATTCTGTTACATAAAAAATTAAGTGAATCGTAAAACTGATATACAATTCCTAATCTAACATATAACAGATGAGTAAAATGTAACACTGGTATATACTTCCTGTTCTAATTTATACAGCCATTTAGTAATCCCACAGACTGGAAGACACACTATCATATCGCCACGCGACAAGGCGTCCGAACATGTTGTTTCTTACGGTTCATTGCAGTTCTCACGATAGCACGCCACTGGACCCCATACTGAGGCGAGTCATCAATCATTATCTTTTTATCCCTTCCGAATACTACTCCAGTGCATTAGTGCTACACAAACCTGAGAATGGAAATCAGGTTAACAAGTAGTGTGATAAGGCCGGGCGTAAAGTGTCTGTACGACGAGTAGAAATATCGGCCTATTCGTCATGCATTTCGTAAGACAACACAGTGTTTTAAATACACTTTATTACAAACGACTTTAAAGAACGTGAGCTGAAACAGTTCAGTCAGAAAGGTCTGGTTAAGGACTGAACGCTCGGCGTTCAGTCGCCGGGACCGCCATTGCGTCCAAACCACCTCTGGGACCTACTCACTTCTCTAGTGGAGTTTAACTTCTTGGAGGTAAAGCAAACGAAGATCGAGGATACGACAGGCATGGAGCTTAACCTCCACGCACTCTTTTCGCCTTCATGGTCTGTTGCTTAAATATGGAACCCTTGACTTTTAAAGCTCTTTTATGCCAACTGAACCAAAGCATCTATGAAATTAACATCTTCTAACAAACTTTCGATAAATGTGTAGCTTAATATCTGGAACTATTATTTCTGCTTCGCGGTGTGGCAATAGGCCTGTGGATAATGCAGTGTTCTCTTTTGAAGTAAAAGAATTGAAATATACCTGCCAATAGAACGGCTTCTTTAGATTTACATACAAGATCCGCAAGCAAAGGAAAGAAAGTGTCATGGAATAGGAATAATAACAACAAAAAGAAGAAGAGTTGCCTCTCCAGTTATTCGCGATATATTGCTGGAGAGAGCACACGTAGGAGAGTTGCAAGTGGAATGTTCAATGTTCTGTGTATTATTTATTCTCTAGTACTGTGGGCACACAGTTTGCATCGTGTTAGTTGAACCTAGTCGAGTCTGAGTAAGATGTTACTCCCGCACAAGGCAGATCATTACTTTCTTTCAATTTGAATCTCCGAAATTCGCGGTAGAGTCGACTTCTCCTGCTAGTTAGACTGGCAGTGTTGAGGGTTTCGTGATTTCACTCATCATTCGAAATACATGTCAGGGTAGTGGATCAAACAAATCGTGGCTACTATCTTACAGATCCTTTCTAATTCAAAGCCTGTATTCAATAATTATCCCACTATTCAATGCTATACAGTCCTACAAATTAACACGGTCGTCCCTCACATTAATCTGTAGTCTCTACTCATTCTTTATAACAGACGTTCGAGACGAAGAAAAGGAGCAGGATTATTCTGCATCGCTGTAAGTCAGACTGCATTCGACTCAACTGCAATCGAGTCTTTCGGTGGACCCGCAGCAACTTCCTAACAAAATTAGTACATTTGCAATCGTATATTAAGTTTACGTGGGGCCATAATTAGCGTTTAAATGTAACTGCACCACGGACAGCGGTTAAGTTGAACTGTCGTAGTTTATTATTTTTACACACAGTTGATGAAGCGTCAGACAGCGTAGACGTCGGATGATTGAAAAGGACACGGCGCTGCACAGACTGTGAAGCGTGAGATGGCGTAAGTGGGTAATCGCTATCACGAACTGCCCCTCCGGCCCGAACAAATGCCGCTACACTCAAGCCGCGCGCGCGCGCGCACACACACACACACACACACACACACACACACACTCTCCCTCTGTCCAGCAGAATTCGTTGCATCGTTGACCAATAGTGGCGATGGAGTACACAACACAAGGACCGACTAAAGTAGATGAAGCAACGAAAAGTTTTAAAGGCACATTCAGCTTGATTTCATCAAATTATATTTATCTAGATATCATTTAAAATAATAATAGTTAAGTAGGCTAAATGTACATCCTAGAATTTTGGGTTTTGTCCTTTTGACCACTAATATTATTCCCTTAGAGGATGTGACACCACATACCTTCAAAGATTGGTACAGACGTATAGGAGGAAGATCAAACATCAGGTTCCTTTGGCTGGAGGCTTCAGGGTCCTCTATAAATTCAGTATATATGATCCTAATCACACGGCATCACGTTCCAAAAGAATTAATTTGAAACTTTGCCTCAAATGAAAAAGCCAAAATGATAAGACCTTGCTTCTCTTCACACGAAGTACTGGTAATATTTTCAGTTGAAACGTAAGCCGCACAAATACGAAGAGTACAGAAGTAGAAAATCTTAGTATCTTGAACACAGATTTCAGAATATTCACATTTAATGATATGATTTATAACATAACATGGGAGCTAAGACAAAGTTTGATTGAGGTAAAGAAGCTTGTAGTTGACTAAAATAACCTAGTCTCGAAGTTAATAAAACGTGGAGCTGTAAATACACTTCCCAATTGAATAAAGAGAGACCAACTTGATGTCGCTTGCTTTTTTATTTCATTATGTAGGATGTAACATTGCTTCGTTGGGTGTGAGGTTACCGAGAATTCGGAGGGTCGTAGTGTCTTCATCTTCATGGTCAAGTTAGAATCGCAAAATCTCGAAAACTCCTTCGTGTTTAAGACGTAAAGTG
>Ga0123352_10019164_pt1 | contig 10911 bp, 7 predicted proteins | sample TergutLab28metaG_FD_89700 | JGI IMG/M metagenome (GOLD analysis project Ga0123352, IMG submission 89700) | Labiotermes labralis P1 segment gut microbial communities from Petit-Saut dam, French Guiana - Lab288 P1 | ecosystem: Host-associated > Arthropoda: Insects > Digestive system > Gut ... | reverse complement strand
GATACCACTCCAACCCAACTACACCGAAACTCCAACACACATCGAACCAAGAACAATACGACCAATATGGTAATTCAACAGAATAGTTGCAAGCTCCTGATGATGGATATATTAATGTCCGAAACATGTTCAGCACATAAGAAGTGAAATAAAGTAGCAAGTGACATCAATTTGGTCTTTTATTCTTAAACTATCACAATGATGCACGGTACAATAAACATAAAATCATCCCTTTATACGCCCAGTTTAATCCCATCTGCCATTTGCTGACATTATTAGGAGCTCACCATATTCTCCACGTTAGCAGGATAAGGGTTAACAACGACTCATAAAATACGAGATATCTTATATTTTATTGAGTCAGATTCCTGTTTAATGGGTACGGTAGGATCTTTTCTCGGGGGTAAAGCGGCCGGGGAGTGAAGCAAAACACTCAACTCCATTTTGTGTGGAGTTTGAGCATGATTGGAGACATACTTCCATTGCCCCCCACCCCATATATGCATTCATGATTTGCAGGGGGACAACATTACCTTCATAAATTCGCGCCAAGACTATCGCCCGTGCCAAGCACCAAAATGAACTATAAAGGGGTGGCGATAAGTCCTTAGTCCGACCAGTAAGGAAACAAAGTAATGTTTCTGTCAGAATGGCGTGAAATTACTTCGGCGCCTTGCCGTGTAGAAAAAATTGATGACAGCTCGCGTCTCGACCTTGTTGAAATAGCGCGCGTCCCTGAAATACTTCCGAGCTTGTTTCCTTCCTGGTCAGGCTAAGGAATTATCAGCACCCCGGTAATATTGTGTTGAATGTGAACGCGAAAGAAACAGTTGAAGTACTGCTGCTTGCCTAGTAGCTGGTCAACAGGGTCACTGGGCCCATCCTTGGAGGGTTGTTCAAGTCACCTGTAAGCGTGTTAACCCTGGTGCACCGTGCCCTCGCATTGTACTGCCTATTGCGACTATTTCCGTAAAAACAACAAATCGATTGGGCTTTCTTATGGCGAGGAAGTTTTTTCTGGGGGGTAGGGAGTGAGTTTTGAAACATCGTTAACATGCGTTTGAATGTCCAGTCTGTAGATACTGCAGCGAGGTTGGCAGAAGTGCTTTTCACTCAGTTCAGTATTGACTGTTGGTGCCTGGGGTTTCTCTCTCAGTCCGCGGAGCGGCCGATGCGACCCTAGCCCCCCTATGTGGCACAGTGGGCCTGCCGCCATCATATAGGGGCGCCCACGGTGGTAGAACGGGGTACTATCGCTCTCTCGGCAACACCGTGTGTGTTTCTGAACGAGCCAGTTCCCCCGCTCTGCGTGTGGACAATGTTTGGAGCGCGCTAGCGTAGCGCCAAGTGTCGTAGTAGCTCACGTTTGAGAGAAGGCAGAGCTGGTGCTGCCCTCTGTCAAGAGCCCACGTGACCGCGCGCGCCACCACCCTGTGGGTTCCACCACATGGTGACAGGAATCGTCTTCTGAGTGATGTGGTGTGAATGTGTGATGACGTCATGATGTAGGGCCAGGGGGTGGAGGAGAGGTTGCGTCCACTGACTGCGACATGCAGATGATTCTGGTGGCAGGCGGGTAAGTAAAAGGCTAAAACAGGTTGCGGATGGAAAGCGCAGTGTTAATTGCGCGGAAAAGTGTGGAAACATGATTCTCATACTTCAAATGTGAACCGGTTGGTGGCCGGTCGTCTTGAGTGCCATTCTGGTGTGACCTAGAAAGAATTTGGTGTCAGTGCGATAGAACTGTCCAGTGACTGCGTCCAGTGTTGTCGAGGGTGCAGTAAATGTGAAATCGTTTGGAGCTATTATCCACATCGTGGTTTTGTGCAGGTTTCTGCAAAATGCGAAGGAAAGCAGCGAAAAGTGCTACAATCAGAAAATTGCTATCAGCCACGTGAAATTTGCTGATGTGACAATTTACCGTGTAGTGGACTAGTCGAGTTGACGTCACATGCCAAGTAAAGATGATTAGAAAAGAATATCGCGTTTATGACATGTGACAGTGTATTTATTTAAGTAACACACCAATAAATGCACATATATAGTCTTTTATAACCTAAAATTTATATTAAAACATTATAAAGGTTTTTCTTGGTTTCCCTGTACCTAAAAGCAAACGCTGAGACGGTTCCCAACATTCCAAGTTACCACTACATGCTTCTCATGTAGCCCTCCCGACTTAAATCTAGTAGTAACCAATTTCATGTTTTGTTTACATGTAAAATAACCACTTCCACCGGGTAACAACCCAATTGCAGTAAATAAATACATATAAAAATATTAAATATAAAACGCTTCTACATGTTTCGATCATAAGATCATCCTCAGGGAGCATAATTTGTTCCTTGCTAAAGTTACAGTTTAAAACACTCAGTGATTTACTTCGTTATATTAATTTTGTGCTGTGACAGCATGTCGTGTGTTGTGTGTGAGTCGGACGGTGTTAGTTTGAGACCAAATTAATATAATTAATTTACATTAAAACACTTAAAACGCTCCTAAATATTTCGATCATACGATCATCATCAGGGAGCATACTGTGTTCATTGCTAAAGTTACAGTTTAAAACACTCAGAAGTTTATTGTAACTTTAGTAAGGAACACAGTATGATCCCTGAGGATGATCGTATGATCGAAACGTGTAGGAACGTTCTAAGTGTTTTAATGTAAATTTTAGAATATTATTAAAGACTATATATGTGCATTTGTTGGTGTGTTACTGAAATAAATTACAAAATGCACGATGCAAAGATAAAGATAGTGACAGTGTGGTTTGGTAGTCTGATAACGAATTTTTTCAGGCGAGACATGTCCGTTGTGTTCAATAATCAATAGAATATATATATATATATATATGAATAGATATATATATATTTATTTAATTACAATTGCTGATAAGTCCTTAGTTCAACCAGGAAGGAAACAAGCTAATGTTTGTGTCAGAATGGCGTACATTTCCTTCGGCGCCTTGCCTTGCAGTAAAACAAAAATCTAGACGACAGCTCATGTCTCGATGTTGTTGAAATCGCGCGCGTCCCTGACATGCTTCCGAGCTTGTTTCCTACCTGGTCGGGCTAAGAACGTATCAGCACCCTGTTATACATATTCTATTCTTTGATAACGACTTTTCGGTGGCATCTTTTCGTTACATATTTAGGGTGGGCGTACACGAAGCAGGTTCGTCTGACACAGTGTGGCGTCTTACATCTGAAGGACCGCAATAATCTGTACCCATAAGATCGTGCCATGAATTTCGAATTATTTTAAACATTTTTCCGATAATATGATTGGTGCAGTGTCTACCTTGAATAAGGCTGGGCGTAATGTGACATGATTTTTAATGGCAATGTTAATAATTGCTTTTTAAAATATAGCGTTTAAAGTTGGTGATCATACGTCTCATATTGGTGATCACACGTCTCATATTGGTGATCACACGTCTCATACTGGTGATCATACGTCTCATATTGGTGATCACACGTCTCATATTGGTGATAACACGTCTCATAATGGTGATCACACGTCTCATACTGGTGATCATAGTCTCATATTGGTGATCACACGTCTCATGTTGGTGATCACACGTCTCATACTGTGATCATACGTCTCATATTGGTGATCACACGTCTCATATTGGTGATCACACGTCTCATATTGGTGATCATACGTCTCATATTGGTGATCACACGTCTCATACTGGTGATCACACGTCTCATATTGGTGATCGTACGCTTCTTATTGGTGATTACACTTCTCATATTGGTGATCACACGTCTCATATTGGTGATCACACGTCTCATACTGGTGATCACACATCTCATATTGGTGATCACACGTCTCATATTCTGAAATAGCTTTGAAGGGATGTGAGCTAACGATATATATCGGAATATGAGTCCAGAAAATGCCTGGACATGTAAACGGAAAAGCCGTGTACCCTGTATAGTGGACAGGAAAATGAACACAATTTTATATTCGTGAATAGTAACAACAAAACTGTTTACAGTGTCGTACACAGGAATTTGTTTCGGGGGTCTACAAATTCAGTTGAGAACAGAGAGAACGGGGATCTGGAGGCGGTAGCATTCTAGACAGGTTTTCTGGAGGCAGCTGTAATTTGGTACAAGAAATTTCATTTCATATAGTAAGATTTTCTTAATTTTTAGTACTTTAAGACTATTTATGATGACAACCAATTTATTGTCATTGTTAATGTAAACAATTGAGAACCGGCGGTAGTTTTAGAATTACAATTCCTTTTATTCCCGAAAAATTTGGGGTGTTAGCATCCAAAACTCAGTAATATTTACACACTTGCAAAATCGGGTTGGGTTTGACACGAATTTGGAAGGCCTTCATAATTGTGAGGGGGCGGGAATTGAAAAAACCAAATCGCCTCTTACCCGGAAGGGCACTGCATGTTTACAACACAAAACTGCGGTTGATTGGTGCCTGATTTCGTCTAAATTTTGCCGAAAGTATCATCAAATATACAACAAAATTTAATAGATGGTTTGTGAAGTAAATATGTAGGGTATAAAGGAAAATATGTAGGATACAAAGAGAAATATGTACGGTATGAAGGGAAATATGTAGGTTATAAAGGGAAATATGTAGCGAATAAAAGGAAATATGTAGGGTATAAAGGGAAATATTTATGGTATAAAGGGAAATATTTATGTTACAAAGGGAAATATGTAGGTTATAAAGAGAAATATTTATGGGATAAAAGGGAAATATGAAGGGTATAAAGGGAAACATTTATGGTATAAAGGGATATATGTAGATATAATGGGAAAAATGAACACCATAAAGGGAAATATGTAGGGTATAAAGAGAAATATGTAGTGTATAAAGGGAAATATTCAGGGTATAAGGGAAATATGTAGAGTTAAAAGGGAAATATTTTTCGTATAAAGGGAAATGTGTAGTGTATAAAGGGAAATACGTATGGTATAAAGTGATGAATGTAGTTTATAAAGGGAAATATGTAGGATATAAAGGGAAATATTTAGGGTGTAAAGGGAAATATGTAGGGTAAAAAGGGAAATATTTAGGGTATAAAGAGATATATGTAGGGTATAAAGCAAATTATGTAGGGTATAAAGGGAAATATGTATTTTATAAAGGGAAATATGTAGGGTATAAAGGGAAATATATGATGTATAAAGGAAAATGTGTAGTGTATAAAGGGAAATATTTATGGTATAAAAGGAAAAATGTAAGTTAAAAAGGAAATATGAAGGATATGAAGTGAAGTATATAGCGTACAATGTGGTATATTTAGGGTAAAAAGGGAAATATTAAGAATAAAAGAGAATTATATATTTTGTAAGGGGGAAAATTTAAGGTGCAAAAGGAAATATGTGGGGTATAAAAGGAAATATATAGTGTATAAAGGGAATTATGTACGGAAAGGAGGGAAATACGTAAAGTATAAATGGGAATATTTAGTATATAGAGCGAAATATGTATGGTGTAAAGAGAAATATGTAGGGTATAAACGGAAATATTTAGAGTGTAAAACAATATACGTGGGGTATAAAGAGAAATATGTATGTTATAAAGAGAAATATTTAGTTATAAGGGAAATTTGTAGGATATAAAGGGAAATATGTAGGATATAATGGGAAATGTGTAGGTTATAAAGGAATATATGTAGTGTATGAAGGGAAATATGTAGTGTATAAAGGAAAATATTTACTGTATAAAGGGAAATAAGTAGGGCATAAAGGGATATATATATATGTTATAAAGGGAAATATTTAGGGTATAAAGGAAATATGTAATGTATAAAATAAATATGCCGGCTAAAATTGAAATATATAGGATAGAAAAGGAAATACATAAGGTATAAAGAAAATATGTATGGAGTAAAGGGGAATATGTAGGTTATAAAGCGAATTATTTATGGTATGAAGGGAAATATGTAGTGTGTAAAGAGGAATAAGTAGGGTATGACAGGAAAATGTAGGTTATAAAGGGATTTAGGTATGTTATAAGGAGAAATATGAAAGTTACAAAGGGAAATATATACGTTATAAAGGGAAATATGTAGAATATAAAGGGAAATATTTAGTGAATAAAGGGAAATATGTAGGTTATATAGGAAAGTGAAATATGTAGTGTATAAAGAGAAAAATGTAGGGTATACAGGGAAATATGTAGGGTATGAAGGGACTTAAATGGCGGATGAAGGGAAATATGTAGGTTATAAAGTATATATGAAGGTTATAAATGGAAATATGTAGGATAAGAAGGGAAATATTTAGATTATATAGGGTAATATGTAGGGCATAAATGGAAAGATTTTTTGTATAAAGGGAAATATGTAGTTTATAAAGGGTAATATTTAGGGTATAAAGGGAAATATGTAAGTTATAGAGGGAAATATGTACGGCATAAACGGGAATATTTGGATTATAAACGGAAATATGTAGCGTATAAAGGGAAATATGTAGCGTATGTAGGGAAATATGTAGGGTCTAAAGGGAATTATGTATGTTATAATGGGAAATATATATGGGATAAAACTAAATGTGTATGGTACAAAGGGATATATTTACCGCGTAAAGGGAAATATGTATTGTTTGAAGGGATATATGTAGCTATAAGGGGAAATGTTTTGGTTATAAAGGGATATATTTACGGTATAAAGAAATATTTTTGGTATAAAGGGATATATTTACAGTATAAAGAGAAATATGTAATGTATAAAAGGAAATATGTATTGTATAAAGGGAAGTATGTAGGATATAAAGCGATATATTGACGGTTTAAACGGAAATATGTGGGGTATAAAGTGAAATATGTTCGGCATAAAGGGAAATATTTATGGTATAAAGGGAAATATGTAAGTTATATAAGGCAATTTGTATGGTATAAAGGGAATTTTGTAGTGTGTAAAGGAAAATATGTATGGTGTAAAAGGAAATATGTAAGGCATAAGGTGAAATATTTGTGGGATAAGAGGTAATGCGTATGGTATAAAATGAAATATTTATGGAATAAAGGGTCATGTGTAGGTTATAAAGGGAAATATGTAAGATATAAAGGGAAATATGTAGTGTATAAAGGGACATATGTAGGGCATAAAGGGAAATATGTAGGTTATATAGCGTAATATTTAGGATATAAAAGGAAATATGTAAAGTACAAAGAGAAATATTTAAGGTAAAAAGAGAAATTTGTGGAGTATATTGGGAAATATGTAGGATATAAAGGGAAATATGTAATGTATGAAGTGAAATATGAAGAGTATTAAGCGAAATATGTAGGTTATAAAGGGAAATATATAGGTATGAAAGGAAATATGTATGGTAAAAATGGTTATATGTCGGATCTGAGGGGAAATATGTAAATTATGGAGGGAAATATAAATGGAATAAAGGGAAATATTTATGTTATGAAGGAAAATATGTAGGGTGTAAAGGGACATATGTTGTGTATAAAGAGTAATATGTAATGTGTAAAGGGATTTAGGTGGGGTATAAAGAGAAATATGTGGGGTAAAAGGGGAAATATTTAAGGTAAAAAGGCAAATATGTAGGGTATAAAGGAAAGAAGTAGGGTATGGAAGGATATATGTAGGGTATAAATAGAAATATGTAGTGGAAAAAGGGTGATATGTAGGGTATAAATGGAAATATTTATAGTATAAAGGGAAATATGTAAGGTATAAAAGGAAATTTGTTTTGTATAAGGGGAAATATTTAGGGTATAAAGGGAAATAATTAGGGTATAGACGGTAAAATTTAGTGCATAAAGTAAAATATGTAAGGTTTAAAGGGAAATATTTAGAATATAAAAGGATATGTGTGTGTTATAAATGGAATTATGTAGATTATGAAGGGAAATATGTACGGTAAAAACTAAATATATAGGATATAATATGAAGTATGTAGGGTAGAAATGGAAATTTGTAGGTTATAAATGGAAATATATATGGTATAAAGGAAATATGTAGTGTGTAATGGGAAATATGTACGTTTTAAATGGAAATATGTAGGGTATATACGGAAATATTGAGTTATAAAGGGATATATTTACGGTATAAAGGAAATATGTAGTATATAAAGGGAAATATATAAGGTGTAAGGGTAAATATGTAGTGTATAAAGGGGAATATATAGTGTGTAAAGGGATATATGTAAAGTATAAAGGGAAATATTTAGCGTATAAAGGGAAATATGTATGGTATGAAGGGTAATATGTAGGGTGTAAAGGGAAATATTTAGGGTGTAATGTGGAATATGTAGTGCATAAAGGTAATTATGTACGTTATAAAGGGAAATATGTATGGTATAAAGGGAAATATTTAGGGTTCAAGGGATATATGTATGATATAAAGGGAAATATTTAGGATATAAAGGGAAATTTTTAGGTTATGAAGGAAAATATGTAGAGTATAAAGTGAAATATGTATGTTATGTAGAGAAATATGTAGTTTATAATGAGGAATATATAGGATATAAATGGAAATATGTAGAATACGAAGGGAAATATGTAGTGTATAAAGGGAATATGTAGGATATAAAGGGAAATATGTATGTTATAAAGGGAAATATTTAGGGTATAAAGGGAAATATGTTTTGTATGAAGGGAAATATTTAATTTATAAAGGGATATATTTAGGGTCTAAAGAAGAATATGAAAGTTATAAAGGGAAATATTTGGTGTATAATGGGAAATATGTAGTGTATAAAGGGAAATTTGTACGGTATGAATTTAAATATGTAGGTTATAAAGGAAATATATAGGATATAAAGGGAATTATGTAGTGTATGAAGGGAAATATATAGGGTATAATAGGAAGTATATAGGACATAAAGCGTAATATTTATTGTTTAAAGGAAATATGTATTTTATGAAGGGAAATATTTAGGGAATAAGGGAAATATGTCGAGGATAAATGGAAATATGTAGGTTATAAAGGGAAATATTTAGGTTATAAATGGAAATATGTAGAGTATAATTGGAATTATTAATTTAAAATATTTTATATGTAGGGTATGAAGGAAATATGTAGGGTATAAATGGAAATATGTAGGGTATAAAAGGAAATATGTGGTGTATATAGGGAAATATGAATATCCGCGAAATTAACAGTCTGCCTAAAAATGTTAATCATCGAACACTTTGCCTGGAAATTACGTACTGATTCTAAAATCCATGCGTCACCTTAAAAATAAACCAATTTTTTTCTAAGCAGGACATATAATTTATTTATAACGTAACAATGGACGCGTTCGTTTATCCATTGTTGTAGTGGAAATGCAATAAATATTACATTTTGTGAGTGTGTGTTTGTAGACTTGGGTATCCAGCTTGCAGATATCAATACTTTCTGCTCAGCATTATATTGTCATCTGTGACCTGTATTGCTATACCCTAACATTCCACATTATCTCATAAACGGTACGAAATTCTGAAAACCTTTTTGAACATAAAATATGTGTTTGATTTTGTGTATAGATTTGTGTGAAATGTTGATCATTCTAAGAATAATCCAGCGAGATATTATGATACATTTGCTATGCTTACTTCTAAATTATCCGCTATTCTCTTTAGATTTTAACCCTTTCAACGCCTAATTAAATCCTATCTGCCATCTGCTGGCATTAGGAACTCACCATATTTTCCACGTTAGCAGTATAAGTGTTAATGACGTTTGAAATTAATCGTCGGATTTTCGAAAAAAAATCCCCTACTACCAGATTTTATGGACGTCTGTCTAGTGGGAGTCGAGTTGCTCCATTCGGACGGACGAACGGAGAGACGGACATGGCGAAGATAATAGTCGTTTTTCGTAATTTTGCGAAAACGTTTATAAAAACCACTGCGCGCTCTTGGCATAAAGGCGTATTAAATGCAAATTTTGACGCAGTAGCTGGTAAAGACAATGTCACAGCTGCTTCATTTAAAGTGCTGGTATAATATTAAATAGTCGATCATCAAATGTCGCGTAAATGTCCGCCCTTGTGCAAATGCGACGACGTTGGCAGGAACTCCAAAGAAATTTTCGTCGCTAACGTGTACTTCCGAGAATTTGACCTTGAATGTGGAGCGTGCTGTGACGGATCGAAACCCTCCCTATCAACTGTGTGTCCGAAGTAGAGTGCATCCTTTTGAGCTGTGAGGAGTCCGCAGTTGAACATCAGGTGTTGTCACTAGTCACGAACGGTCGTTAATCTCGGCCGAGCGAATTTCTGCACACTGGAAGCTACTATAAACCGTTACAGGGAGTAAATCTTGGTGTGGCGCAAAGCGTTATTAATAAGAGGAGGTAGACACGTTCCTGCAACATGTATTGTTGTGAGAAACTCTCGACGTGTTGGGTAGTCTACATGTGAACACTGCTGCTACATGTACTGTTTAGAGAGACTCTCGAAATTTTGCGTAGTCTACACGTGAACACTGCTGCTATATATACAGTTGGGAGAAACTGTAGACGTGGTGTGTAGTCTACATGTGAACGTGCGGCTACACGTAGTGTTTAGAGAGACTATCAACATGTTGCGTAGTCTACATGTGAACACTGCTGCTACGTGTACTGTTTACAGAGACTGCTGACATGTTGTGTAGTCTACATATGAACACTGCTGCTACATATACTGTTGATCGAAACTGTAGACATGTTGTGTGGTCTATATGTGAACAGTGCTGCTACACGTATTGTTGAGAGAAACTGTCGACATGTTGCGTAGTCTACATGTGAACACTGCTGCTACACGTATTGTTGAGAGAAACTGTCGACATGTTGCGTAGTATACATGTGAACTCTGCTGCTACATATACTGTTGATCGAAACTGTAGACATGGTGTTTAGTCTACATGTGAACAGTGCTGCTACACGTATTGTTGAGAGAAACTGTCGACATGTTGCGTAGTCTACATGTGAACACTGCTGCT
>Ga0123352_10019163_pt1 | contig 10911 bp, 6 predicted proteins | sample TergutLab28metaG_FD_89700 | JGI IMG/M metagenome (GOLD analysis project Ga0123352, IMG submission 89700) | Labiotermes labralis P1 segment gut microbial communities from Petit-Saut dam, French Guiana - Lab288 P1 | ecosystem: Host-associated > Arthropoda: Insects > Digestive system > Gut ... | reverse complement strand
TTACACAACTTGATGAGTACACACAAACAACAGTAACTTGTTTCTACGGAATTACACAACTTGATGAGTACACACAAACAACAGTAACTTGTTTCTACGGAATTACACAACTTGATGAGTACATAAAATACACATGCGTGGCGTTTGTGGCATTTTATTTTAAAATTTCAAGTTTGCTATATTATGCTGAAATGTTACTTCCATACGCGCTGTCAAAGTAACACCTATGGACTTCAGCTTCTATAGTAAAACGTCTCATACAAAAGCCTGGCAAAGGTACATAGTGATATAATGGTAGAAATTCAATACTTTACATAAACTGGCCTGCAGACCGTAAATCTTAAAATAACGCAGCTATTGAGATACCCGGTCACATTCGTCGGTTAAGTCGCAACGAATTAGAAGGACGTCGGTCGCCATCCTAAATCTGAAATACAATTTATCCTTAGAAATCAAAATCATTTTACACTTTTATATTCATAACGCTCTATAGACACACACAGGCATGGCTATACGAATAGGACCATACACAGACCTACATACATACATGCATACATACATACGTACACACACACACACACACACACCAGCACTGTACTGGTTAATGTAGTTGTAACAACCTAGTGTCATATTCGTTAGGTAACCGGTTCACCCTTCTACCATTTTACCGGATATTCTACCAGATGCACTAGGTGATTCTTTTCATTCTTTCCGCGAGAATGTTGGAATATTACTTTGAAATATGTCGGAGCGTTTAGTTCACAATCATTAATTTTCACATTTCAAAAGACTTACGGTTTACATTCTGCGCTGTTTAACACAACGGTACAGCCTCGTCCATACGACTCCACAACATCTCTGCTAAAATGGGAAATTAAATGTGTAGAACAAAAATATTCGGTTCCCGCTCTCCCCCCCCCCCAACCAACACCACCCCCGAACACACTGACTCACGCATATTTGTCATATAGACAGCTTGATTTTATCGGTTGTTTTTCCAGTACATGACACCCTGTCCAGGCAAACAATGGGACCACACCACGCCACTTACAAGCGTAGAAATGCTATAGACCGGGCCATGTCTGGTTGCTATTTTTGTTGTTCAGTGAAACCATGTTTACCACAGCCGAGGACAATAGCTCATGGTAACAGAAGAGATATGCATTGACTGCTATCGGCTGAAGCAGAACCATGACGCTGGGTCTATTTTTCATTGCCATAATTTTGTTGTTGTAGCGTCAACGGCTATAGATCATTGCACTACATTTGTATGATGAATCTAAAGCTGAAAACGGCAGAAGCCAAACAAACCGCGTTCCCAGTTTATTTCACAGTGACGAGAAAATCTGAATGAGGTAACTAGTGATAATATTGATTTGCAGATAAGGCTCACTTTAATTTTAGAAATCATGCCACATGTCTCTTCAAGATTACTCGAAGGTAATAATGTCAGATACGAAAATAACATTTGCAGAGAATAACAAGCATTATGTCTTTCATGTAACTAAACATTCTTATGTAATCGTCTGTTTTAGAGAAAGAGCAACTTACAAATTACTATTTCGTCCCTGAATATAAGGAGGGTGTTATCATTTCGCCAGTAGGAATTTTTAAACCTCAGTATAAGTAAAATCCTAATAACTTCAAAGCTAATATAACATTATCCACATAAGATTTCTACTTCTAATGCCTTTTTAAATTCTGTTAGTAAAAAGAATGATTGTCACTGTTTGAACACTTGATGTGTTATTGAATGAAATGAGAGAAATTGATATCGCTTCTTCGTGCTTTAAGGAAAGATACCAGAAACATGTTAGATTAATTGCGATAATAAATGCAGTATACTATATATACAGAAATAAGTACCAGAAATATTTCCTTGGGTGTAAAGGTGGTCGGTGCACAGGGCTAGCAACCTTACAACTTTCATGTGCGGATTTTCTGGACATCTGGAAGCCTCAAACTAGGGCCTGTTCGGACCTGTGATAGGGTAGCTTTACTACACATTTAAGATAATAATTCTGTAGGGCAGTGGGTCTCAAGGCAAATCCCGTGGTCGAGTTTAAATTTCGAAAAATGTAAAGAATCTAATTTAGTCTTCAAAAATCATAATGGAAATTTGAATATTTTAATTTAGAGCCAAGTAGGTCTACGTCATTGCCGGACCTCCCTCCACAGATAAATGACGAGCCTAAAAGTACCCTTCAACACGTGGCAACCAATATTCAAGTGAACAATTGACTGCGAAACTTTACAGTCGTGCAGTGGAGATCCACGTCACCGGCGTAAAGAATCAGATAAATGTACTGAAATTAAAGAGCGATTTCCTTTAAAAACTGGAAAATTATTTTGAACAAGATACATCTGGTGTTTGAAATAAAATATTCTTTCTAAGAACTAGTAATACCAACATATGAAAGTAAAATATATGTTAGAAAATATACAATGTCACAGTTCTTGTTGAGGTCAGTGCGACATAAGGGATAATGTAATAAGGATAAAATACATGGTGTTTGTGCTATTATTATTATTCTGATTACATTGTATCTCATACACAATTTTACAGTACATCATATGCAGTAATTTTCCTTCTCTGCTTTGTTATCAAGAACAAAGTAAATTTAGCACAAATACATAATCTTTTATGCAAGGTTTCCGTGGTTTTCCCAAACTTTCTTGTTGCAACCGCACTTAATATTTTCAATGAAAAAATACAGAATACTTATAGTATTTGAAATAATGACTTTGTGAAGTTTCAGTGATTTTAAATATAGTAAGAAGCTTAACACAGACATGACTGCAATTAGGTATGTAGAATATTGAAGCTTGCATTTAAAAGTAAATTAGATTTTACAGATGAGTGTCACAGAGTTTGTAGTTTTGAGAAGCTTGAATATTAAGTCCTTTAAAAGCCACCTGGCATAGTGCCGGTGTCATCCATACCTCACGTCCATCTATACTCATTACTCCGAGCCATGTATTTAAATAGCCCAAATGCTTACAGTTGCTAACGTGCTAAAACGAGAAGAAATGATAGTAACAAATTTATAACATTAGTAAAGCTACGCATAAAATATCAATATGTAAATTCTGTAGAACATTTTTATGTCTTATACAATCCGTGATATTAATAACACCACTTTACCTAATTACTATAATTTTGTACCACGTATCATTTGTAACTTATCTCTCCTCAGACTGAAAAATGATTATCTGAAGAGATTATTCCTTTAAAGAAGACGATTTCAATTTATATTTAAGCCCTTATCTAATCAATAATTGTACGCTGAAATATCTTGGAGTGTAAAACAAAGCTTCAATGTACTACTGTTAGCTGAATTTAAAAAGTGTAATATTATTAATGTGATTGTTTCAAAGAATCAACAGAATAAAAGAGAACTGAAGAATGAAAAACCAAATAGATGCCACTTATTATTTTATTGAACTTCTTACAGGCTCGACATGTTTCGGGCATTACTATGCCCATCATCAGGAGCTCGCGACTATAATGTTGATTACCACATTGGTCGTTTCGTTCGTGGCTTGCTGTAAGGTTGAAGGTTAGGTGCGGTTAGGCTGGAGTAGTGTCCGGGCTGTGGTAATCAACATTATAGTCGCGAGCTCCTGATGATGGGCATAGTAATGCCCGAAACATGTTGAGCATGTAAGAAGTTCAATAAAATAATAAGTGGCATCTAGTTGGTTTTTTTAGTCTTCAGTTATCACAATGATGCACGGTCCAATGAGCATCAGAATAAAAGGGCTCCATGATACGTAGTTGAAGACCATAATATCCTTTTGGGCGTTCTGTCACTAATTCAGTACTTTGATAAAAGTGGTAAAGTGAAAATTATCATTATCATTTAAAAACAGTAGCCTGAAAATTTTTTCCCAACATCCCGTGCTCTGCATATTTATAAAACGACGTTCATTCGTACGTCTGTAGTACAGCACCTAATAACACGTTCTGATTTCATAACATTATCAAACACGGGAGTCTTAAGCACGAAGACGTATTTCCTATTTCATTCCTGTTCACTCAATAAAATTTGCAGGAATAATGTAAATTTCTCGGAACTGCATTTACTGTTTCCTTAGTAACGATTTTTTACGGCAGCTCTAAATTCTTCGTACATTTCTCCAACTGCTAAGGGGTGTCACTAACGCATGTCGAACTTCATACTTTTACTTTTCGGAACATTCTTTCCACAAATTTAAACGCAATAACGGCATTATTAATGATATTAATGATATTTTATAGAGGGCGATGCAGAGTGCAGCGCATCGTCTATTTGCATTCTGTCTTAAAAAGCAGCGATAAAGACTTACACGAATTTCCTACATCTGTAAGGTCATGCAGAAAACCCTCTTGTTTCTGCGAAAACAAATTTAACATATTTCAAAATTGAAATGAAATTTTAAACTTATGAACAATTCCTATTCGTTAGGTAATGAATGGGGCAAAGAAAAATGTAGTTTCAGACTCAAGTGAGTTTTGATGTCGTTTCAAACATAAATATGTTTTTTTTTTTTTGTGTGTACTTGCAAATATCTGTTCTCGATGCACATTTTGCAACGCGTTTTGAATTACAAATTTGAATTATCATGTTTCTGGCAATCCTTTTCGATGTTTTGCTCTGAAATGTGACACCATCTTCTAGATTCTCCTGTAATAACTGCTTATGATCAAGTTACGAACTTTCTTTTTCTCTGCATTTGAAAAACAGTCGTGAGGAAACTAAGAATTGTTTTCTCAGATCAAAAGGAATCTGAGTTTCAACTTAGTTTAAGGAGTGTATACAAACTTATGAATATGCTAATTATACTACAAACTAATAGTAATAAATTACAAATACATACGTATTGTGACACCTGAACTACTCTCCTAAATGATAATAAACTGTAAATATCAAGTGTTAATTTTCGTCTTCCACTCACAAATTATTCGCTGTTTTTCTGTTGTTTCGTTGGACACACAGATATTTATATCAGACATTTCTTGTGCAATATTTTCTGTACGTTTCATCTACCGTACTGACGTCAATCGTCATTTAGTATCATGTTTTATATTTAGAACATTGTGTTATCAGCCCTGCAAAATATTATTTCGAAATTATAAGACAACTAAAAGAAATATGCACGCAACCTGCTGCAAACTGATTATAAAACTCTGCTTTAAGTTAAACTTCTTGGAATAATCTCCTCCACAAATTTAAATGTTTAACTTGTTATTTACCTGTGGATTTTGTTTACGGCGTTTTCCGTTGTTAGATGTTGAGGTGTGTTGTTGTTTCTGTCATTCTGGTGGTTCGATGTTTGTCAGTAAGTTTTACATATAAAGCGATGTACTATGTAAGTACAAGGGTGATGTAAAAACCAAGAGAAGCGCTCAAATATTTGCTTGAATGCCAGTATGATATTATGCTGCTTTTACATAACTCAGATGTGTCAATTACAGGTGTATGTTTATGTGTACGATATGAGATTATTTGTAAAAAGTCTAATAAGAAATAAAAATAAATTTAAATGTTAACATGAAAAACAGTGTCTCAGCATATGTTGTAATCCTGTGATTTTGCAGTAGTAATTTGCACACTTAAACAAAACAGGTCGGCAAAAAAGTTCCTTCCCTGTTAAAATTGAGGAAGATTCTTATAGTTTTGATGTTGCTGAATCTGAATATGACGACCAAATTCCTATCACCCACCAAAATTAAGGGAGAGGACATTAGATTATAAAATTGTGTTTTGTAATAAAAAGTAATATATTGGTTTCTTTTAAAATATACATTATCAAATAATGAACAATGTTCTTATAATAAAACCAACTAACTTCACTACTCTGGGTAAATGACCAACTTGATACCCAATTACGTTATATAATACGTTTATTATTATGATTCTCTACATGTTTCGAACAACTCTGCTCATCATCAGGAGGTCAAAATGTATTAATACAGCATCTGTTATAATATTAGTAAAAAAATTAGTACATCTAGTTGGTTTTATTATAAGACTTTATCACGATGCACAGTCACCTGAAAGTCAAGTGAACAATGTCTCTATATACGGTGTCCTAAGTAGAAAAAAGCATTAAACACACACTTTGCCTTCTTTTGCCTCTTCTTTTCGCCAATTGGTTTCTCCCTTATAAGAATCCAGCAGTAGTCAGCCAACATATTTAGATTCCATTTTCCTTTGTATCTCTCTTCAATTTAGGAAATATCTTAATGCAGCCTTCCTCCAGGTGCATCGGAGATGGGTCCAGCGTTTTCAGGTAAAATCCAAATGGGAATGCAGCAAAGGAAGTTTCAATGACATGTCACACCCGCAACACTGTATGATGAATTCAGCTCCTACACAATTGCACTGTAATTTTTCGCTTTTTCATTTCAAATGCCTTCCAGGCAATTATTTCTGTAGAACTTAATTTTTTACTAAATTTTTTGTCTTCGAATAGTTGTGTAATTTGTGGACCAAAGAAAAATACTTTCTTTTATCTACGTCTCACTCATTTTGGAAAAATGTTGCCTTAAATAAGCAAATCCTTCGCTTTCTTTACCCATCGCTATCAAAAATATTTTTATCAAACCGATCTTGATAGTCAATGGAGGCAAAACGATTTTTGTTATGTTGCAGTGATAAAATGTCGGTGTGTTGTAGCAGCCCTTCAGTTTGAATTATCACACTGCAAATTGAAGGGCCGCTAAACAACTGCACGGAAGCCTTTGCAGTTTGAGATGTAGTTTGCGACAGTAATATTCCAGGTATTAAAAGCAGTCCCGTTACAGGCCTGGAGTGGTCCAGAGTGTTCCAGGAGGTTAAGGTTCCCAGATTTCATGACAACGGCACAGGATGGTGGTAAGGCTGTCAGCCTTACGCACCGGCCACCTTTACCCCCAGGAAATACTCCTGGTACTCATTTCTGTTAGAGATCGGAAGGATTTTATGTCAATGAAAAATTCCAATGACACCAGCTGGGATCGAACCAGTGACCTTCCGATTTGTAGCACAGCACCTTAACCACTGTATCATTCTTGGTATTTAAGTAACATAAATAAGTAAAAACGAAAGAATAACATAAAAACGTTTGGTACAGCCCCAAATTTCGGGTTTTGACCATTCAGTTGAGGTGTCAACTGGTATCCAAACGGAGAATGATATAAACATTTTACTCACACATTCCAGTTTATAAACCTACTTCCAATATAAAGTTATCAGTATTATTTCAGAGAGTAAATTGATGTTTATCAGTGTAATATGACATCAAAATGCAGGAAAGTAAAGATGAGAGACCAAAAACCTTACATTAGAAAAAGGCCTTTCCACTTTATCGATAACAGGTCATTTAAACTCTAAGGAAAAATATATAAAAATTTTATTACATAATCCACAAGAAATGTTTCAGTATGTGCTGTAGGTAAGAGAATTTGATCAAATCCGACCAATGTGAATGAGAGGTGATATGCTTAATCCAATCACACAGAACCAATAATAACTGAGGCATCAATTCCTTTGATTGAAAAGCACTGAATTTTAATAAACAGAGAGTAAATATGAATTAAACGGATTAGTGGGCGTCTTGTGAGGCACCGATAGTTATGGACTGCTTAAACACCGAAATCAACTCGAATTCTAGTCCCGCTTTGGACAAAAATATATCAGTCCTTTTTTTTTTTTTTTGCGTCGTTCAATATAAGACGCAGACAACTTGCAACTATCCGAGCCTCGTCCTGGACCATACAAAATAACCGAAACCTGAGATCTCACAAAAACAAAGTAACTAAAACATCAGCGCACAAATCCTATTATCAATCTCCCTAATAGGAATAGCAGCATGCACAGTCGTCACCAGTATTAACTAGCAACAAACTAAAGAGGACGTTAAGTTAAATAAACTAATAACCTTCAACGCTATAAATAAAGGGCTTCCTTTAGGCCTTGGTAAGTTCTTCAACACACCCCTATAGTTGTGCATTCCATAATCACAAAATGTATACAAGGCTATATACAATAGTGGAAGAGCAAAATAAACGCTTCTAAATAGATTTACAGTCTATCTTCTATTCACTAATCTCAGCTAACCCACTAGTTTTCGCCCAATGATTTTTCTCATTTAATCACAGAGACATTGGAACATTATGCTGTGTATTTAGAGCTCAATCAGGAATAGCTGGAACGTCCCTGAGAATACTTATTCAAAGAGAACTAGGACAACCAGGATCTGTTATCGGGAATGACCAAATATACAGCGTTATGCTTAGAGGTCACACCTTAGTTATAATTTTCTTCATAGTTACATCAATCACAGTTTGTGGTTTCGGAAATTGACTAGTGCCGCTAACACTAGGAGCACCAGACATAGCATTCCCACGAATAAACATAAAGATTTTGACTACTCCTGTCATCTCTAACACTACTATTTAGGAATAGAACAATAACAAGCGGTGAAGGAACAGGATGAACAGTTTATCCTCCTCTCGCCAGAGGAATTGCACATGCCGGAGCATCTGTAGACCTAGCCATCTTCTCATTACACTTAGCTGGAGTATCACCCATCCTAGGAGCAGTAAATTTCCTTTCAACAACATTAAATATAAAACATTTTTATGAAACAATATAATACTAAATATTGTACGTCAGCATTATATTGCGTATTATATTACGTTTATAAGCACGTCGTAATGCTTCCATTCAAACGTTTGTATAAAATTATTTGTATGATCGGTCGCCATCACAGCCCTACTAGTACACTCACTCCCAATATTAGCAAGAGCCATCACCATGTTACTAACCAATCGCAGTATAAACACATCCTTCTTTGACGCAGCAGGACGGGAGACCCAATCCTATCCCAACACTTATTCTGCTTCTTCGGACACCTTGAAGTTTAAATTCTCCTCTTACCAGGATTCCGTATAATCTCACATACCCTTCGTCACGAAAGAGGAAACAACGGAAAGTCGGAAACCTAGGAATAATCTTTGCCACAATAGCAGTTGTATTTTAACAGGTCAGAAGGTTAGTTTCATAACAAGTCAAGAACAAAACTCTGTTAAAATTATCAGAGGCATTTTTATTAAAATAGCGTTACTTTGCCTTTAATTGGTATAGTTTCATGCAACTAGGCAACTCTTTGCTCTTTAGTTTTGTTGCCCACGAAATAACCAGTTTGCCTGCGTTTATTATTTTCCTTTGTCTTCTTCTCTCTCGCTGTGCCCACATGTTACAATAGTCGCTGTTTTCTGCTGTTTAAACCCGTTACTTACTTATTCGCGATTTACAGTCTTAGAAATGAGTTCTCCGAATATTTTGCAACACTGCTTCAATAAACTAAAAATTTCATTGTACAGAATTTATAATTAGATCCAAAAGTCTTCTGGAAAGTTACGTCTTGCCTTCAGCTACTTAGTTAACAACCTCTCGAAGAAACCCAGTACCGCGTTCTTCGTGGCCGAGAAACCCAGTAATTAATCTTGATTTTAAAAGTGAACCTACTACGTTCTTTATCGAAACGTCTGCAGCGACTTCCCAGTTGACGCAGCACAACATCCCATATAACCCTGAGCACTGAGCGACGCTGCCCTGAGAACCTCGAAACCCGAACTACGTACTGATTCAACCGATCAAGAAAAACCAGTCTGTCGTCTAGGAATAAATTATTTTCGATATATACATATAGAAGGGCTAATTAGAGCACCCTATTTTCATTCATCTTAACAGCTCCTTTTAAAATATATGTCGTTAATATGCCACCTACATCTTGCTCTTCCCATTTTACCTCTTTCCTTTCATTTTTCTACAAGGCTGTTATACACACTTCTTGCTTCTTACATTCCTTAACATTATAAGGAAACTGTTTCTCCGTTTCAGGCTAGAGACTGTCTATGTTCATTACAACATGGGAAACTTTAGACACAAATTTAAAGTCTGATGTAACGTTGTGGTTACAGCTTTCACGCAAGAGTACTCAGCACTGCCAGCACGAAGCCTTTTGGAGCACTGGTGCTTATACAGAATATTCACCTTTTGTTTTCTTAAGACATCACTTGTTATTGACAGTACAATACTAATTCTACAACAAAGTTTCAACGTCATGTCTTACCATATCGAATTAGTAACACAGTAATTTGTAAAATATTTATTACAATGTATTTGTCCCACTTTGCCTATCCCATCCCATTGAATTGTGTTCTGATTATTCCATGACGTGTTGAAAGTTTAGTTTCTTTTGCATCCTACGATCACTCCTTGTAATTGATACAAAATTTTACAAGAAACAAAATGTAAATGAAATGATAAGTAAACCGAATGGATCGTCGTTTGTAATATTAGTGTTACTGACACCATCGTGAATGTTGTAACTGTTTTTACAACCATCTGTTCACTTTACGTTTGAATACTTGTACCTTGGTCGCAAATGTGTAACCTCCGATGGGGCATCTCTGTACCATTCTGCACAAGTTACTTTCTTGAAATAAAAGCTTTCTATGTGACAGGAACAGCGTTTGTATATTTGTGTATCGGCGAGAATAAATTTTATGTACCACAATCAAGAAACATGCAGGCAGGGATTTGGAAGGAAGCTCCAAAAGTAAGAGAGCGCTTGAAACTCATAGCCTTAAATGTGGAGGTAAATCAAAATTTAAATTAAACACGTTGGTTAGTATTGGACTGGGGCCACTCTCGGGACAGGTACAAGCGGAAGGCTCCTTTGGACAGGATAATGAACTCTCGGGTTTCATAAATTGTGAAAATTGTTTGATTGGGGAAATGCTGTTTTATAAAGAAAAGGAATTTGCTCTTTGGAGCAAGGCGGTCAGTCACAAAGCACTTTATCAAATGTGACGTAAGGCAAGTAACACAAGCAACATTCCCGCAGTTAATAACATTCATATATTCTCTCCATTTT
>Ga0123352_10019162_pt1 | contig 10911 bp, 7 predicted proteins | sample TergutLab28metaG_FD_89700 | JGI IMG/M metagenome (GOLD analysis project Ga0123352, IMG submission 89700) | Labiotermes labralis P1 segment gut microbial communities from Petit-Saut dam, French Guiana - Lab288 P1 | ecosystem: Host-associated > Arthropoda: Insects > Digestive system > Gut ... | reverse complement strand
TAATAATAATAATAATATTTATTAACTGCAATTGGGTGGTCACCCGGTGGCAGTACACACTTACACACAAGAACAACATAGAACAACACAATTAACCAATGAACTACACAAAAAATAACATCCTGTTCGGAAGTCGGCATGAATGTGATCGGGTGATCGCGGAGGCCACAAAAACTGGTCGTTGCAGCCTTTTCAAGGACCCGTATAGAGGACTCCTCCTTGAGAAACTGATAGTTATTCAAGCAGTTAAGAAATGCCCCGCACTTTAGGGAAACTGACGGTTTTGCTTTTACTGATTCCCAGCATCGGATCCTGTTCGGAACCAGCCTGAAACCAGTTCGCATCCTCGCCCACGTTTAGCATCGATGTAAATACGGTCCACCCATCTTTTCTTAGGTCTCCGGCACCAACCGATTGGTCTTGGTAATGGATACGCAGCGTGTTTAGGGTGAGAGGAAACTGAATTGTATGTTCTTTAGACGAATTTCAGGCTCCAGGGGTTTAATGCGTTGGAGTTGCGTAATCACGTGTCTTCCGCTTGAGCAGCTGCATCATTCGGGCAGTGACTTCTTGCCCTGTCTCTTGTCTGCTGGGACAAGGCAGATGGCGGCCAACGTTCGTAAGCCAGTAGACCTTTGAAATAGTGTACGTATGTACGTGGTAACAACGATCTTTGTTCTAACCATCTTTTGGAGAGGTAGTGTGTTCGTCGTGGGTTAAGAACTGAATTTTTTACTGATATGAATTTTGGCTTCAGAGGGTTCATTAACATTGCTTCATCGCTGGACGAATTTCAGTTGAGTTTTAGTCACAGTCTGAAGAAACGAGCATTTAGGATTAAAATCATACAGTCAAATTTGCTACTGCGTAGCGTTTCAGTCCTGCGTGTCTTGTTGTTGTTGTTGTTGTTGTTGTTGTCGTCGTCGTCGCCGCCGCCGCCGCCGTCGTCGTCGTCGATGTCGCCTTCGCCTCTTCGTACTCGTTCTTGACGTCTTACTTAGGATTGGTTATGCTTCAAAGTTCGAGATTGGCACCGTTTGCGTGTTCGTAATTGCTGACATAAAACAATGCTTTATACATGATGGCCAGGGTTGTGTTATGATCGGTCGTACCATATTTTACTTGCTTAACCTTAGTGGATAATAAGTTACACCACAAAAACCAAAGTCAGTTTTTCGTGCCGCTGCCATGTTCGTATTTTACGTTTTCCCGCAGTATTCCGTTAATAAATGCTAATTATTTTTCTGGAGCTGTTACCATACATTAAGTACTATAGCACATTTGGTACGGGGGCTTTTCTGGGGGTAATGCGGCCGAACCATGGCATTCACCACCCACCCACATCTAGCGCCGAGGTTAAAGAAAGAGTAGAATTGTATTCCTGCTCTCCTTCTGGGCCTTTATGACCTGTCCTAGGGTGACTTGTACCTTTTATTGTAAAGTTTAGTGTCCCTCACGCCACACACGTTCTTCTGTCGGCCATGTGCTGTTTTTGATTGTGGGAAGTTGAAAAGTGCGATGTTCGGGTGCCTGTCAGTGGCGTGGTGTTCGTACCGCGTTGCATAAATCAGTCGTCTTTTTCAGAAGTTTGAATGGGACACAGGCCTTTTTGAGGAAGGAAAGTAGACTAAAAGGAGACCTGATTTGAAACTAAATATGATCAGAGTAATATGGTTTTCCATAACGGCCCCTGAAAGTGGAATTTCAGGATGTTGCGATGTGTGAGAAAGAGGGAAAAGCTGGCCGTACACCAACCCATTGGTGCGAATCTACTAGCCTTTGGTGGAAGACGGCTGACATTGGGCCTAATAATTTGGTCCGGTTTCAGACGATGTCCAACATTAAAGGCCACACCCTTTTCTACGGCGGACACTGCTGGGCTGCGAGCCCTAAGAGTGTGATGTCGGTTCTTTTCGCTTGTGTTCTTATAATTCTTTAGTAACGTGTACCGGTACTTTTTTAAATTTAAAATGCTTAGATTGTTTTGGAGGTGGCCGAAGATTTTCACTGATCTAAACACAAACCAGCATTGCAGGTGGCACAGCTGATAAATGAGATGTACTTAACGTGGAGAGGGTTAAATAACTGATTTCAGGTTAAGTTGGTTTGAAGCATGGATCGTCTCGCCAGTCGGGCGGTCGCTACAACTGATCAATAACTCGAAAGGCTGCGTGCAACTGAGTGCCCCTTCTGTGTTTTGTACCGCATCTGTCAACAGGTGTAGTAGGTACTTGTTACGCCCAGGTACAGCGTTTACCTTAACTTACAGTAGCTACGTTGACTCGGATTTCGGGATTATACCTAGGTGGACGAAGATTTCCCTACTTTCGGCAGGGTTGCCTTCGTGAAGATTAAATATTCGATATAAACCCGGTCACAATTCAAAGAGACGCCTGTTGGAAGAAGCAAGCAGAGACAGTAGGTTTGTGTTAACAAGAGTTGCAAAGAATATTTCTGGTTTCGGGGTTACGACGCACTGTATTTTGGTAGGTGGTAGGGGCGTTTCACTGGAAATTACTTTTCCCTCCTTGACAACCCCTTCCGGAATGCCGCAGTGATACGTTTAGAATGGATGGTTTTATCACTTTATAATTAACCACCAGACCGTGATTATATCTCATGTTCACTGTCTTTACGATACCTCTTCATTGGCTCCACCACTTCTTCCCCCACCCTCACACACGAACGCCTTATGCTGTTTCGTTGAGGTAGGCATTGGTGTTTTCCTCCACATATGCAAAGAAGTGCAGTTGGGCTTCAGATTGTCGGTACCTGTAGTTCGGACAGGCCCGACTTCGGGATTCAATTCCTAATAACGTTGCCAAGGATAACTACCGAATGGTCTAAGGCTGATGGTTTGACAGCGTGGGATTGGGAAGGAGCTGGTTCCAGTCACCTAGCCGTAGAACTCGCACTTCTCTGTGCTCGAAATATATTACAGCATGTTACAAGAGTCGTCGACTTGAGTGCTGTCTAGTTTTCGCCCCTCGTCGTACCGTCTCTTAGATCCCTCCCATATGGCCTGAGTCTAGATTGTTTATGACCAAACATAGCCATATTAACGCAACGTAAAACCCCAACCTTCGTAACAGGTTGCCAGCAGAGCGACGACGGTGATGACAAAAGCCATTATGGCTTTTAGAACTATTACAGAAACGGTTGACGGCGAGTCCTCAGCAAGTCTTCCACGGGCAACAATACTGACGTCGATATTCCAATTCTACAGGCATTTAAAGAGGTTTATTGCTGAATAAACATAAGCTAGGAAACTCATAACTGCAACTCCCTGGCCTAGTTTAGATCAGTAAATCCATGTTTAGTATGTGTACACCCTAACATTTGTTCCTTTGTCATACTACTGACACGCGGGTTGCACATTGAGTAGCCTACTTACAGAGAACATGGCGGGTTTAGCAGGGATGATAGCACTGCAAGATTCTGAAATGTGCCATCCCCGTTGTGTGTATAAATAGGTACAGGTATTTAGTCAATAACACAACATATATTTCTAATGATTTTTATTAGAAGATGATAATTACACGTTTCGGCCTATTCCGGCCATCGCCAGGTTTACATCCGAAAGAGTATTAGTGTTTCTAAGATTTATGCGGTTATGTAACGATGGTGAGATCTCATCATCTGTGGTTTTGATTATTACTACTATTAAGAGGCGTAGCTGGGGGGTGAGGGGTGTTCTGTAATGTGGGTATTGTGCTGACTTGGGTGCAGTGCTCGCGTAGGTGTCTATTTTGTTGCAGCTGTCCTATGCGGGATTCCAGCTTATTGTCTATCCATCATCGATGTCTATCGTCGATGAGCGTTAGCTTATGGGTTCTGTGAAAAGAAGAAGAAAAGAAAAATGAAAAATGATGTGTGTTGGTGCGTGTGGGTAACTCAGTGCGATGAGTCCCAATTGAGTGGTAATTAAAAGGCTGTACTCACGTGTGTGCTTCCTATCCTATATTCCTTATGGTAATCCTTGTGTTCAGTCTGATTGCTCCCGATTGTTGGTGTGTGCGCGTGTACATGTCTTCGTTCCTGGGGCAAGATGTTTAAGAAATAAAGGGAACAATATGCCTGACGTGCAATAAATTGCGACCGCCCATATGACCACGTAACGGACACTGTATAGATGGTCTGTGTCTTCAGCCATGAGATGACGCCGTAATCGTGTCGTATCGGCGTTCAATTAATTTAAAAATGGCAGGCCTGCTGGAAACATCAAATGTTGAAGTACGCATTGTGATTCGATTTTGGAGTTTGAAGGTGTCCCGCCGGTGTGGATACGTCGCCAGTTGGCGTAGGTGTACGAGGCACGTATGTCTCGGTAAATGGTGCATTGCTTCGTCTGAAGCCAAGACAGGTGTTGACAATCAGCGATCGTGAGAGCCGAGCACGTTCACTGCAAATGGCAGTGTGTGTCGTGCAGATAGCCTTATCAGAGAGGACATATTCATTAAGCTTACTGGCATCGCCTGAGGGCTAGGTGTTTCCCCGGTTACCGTTCACGGTGTTGTCCACGACCAGGTGGATTTCAGAAATGTGTGCGCTCACTGGCTGCCAAAGATCGTCACAGAGGATGGATGACAGGTTTCATTGTGATGTGCTTTACTTTCATGCATTTGACATGTGACGCCTATCAAAGGGAGCAATTTTTGCAGTGCGTTGTTGCAGGGGATGCAACATACGTTAATCGCGCGACACGCGAATTCTAAAAAGCATTAATGACGTGAAAGCACCCATCAAGTCCCTTAGTAACGCCGTCAGTACAGAAGATAGTGCCAACTGCCTTGTGTGACCATAAAATGTGCATTTTGTGGATATCCTTGACCATGATGACACTGAATTGCTCAGTGTTATTGTGGTACACTTGAGAGGCTACGGCAGGCTGTTCGTCCCAAAGGCCTAGATTGGTGCGCCATGTCATAATTTTGCGCGATAACGGCACGCGTCGTACTGCCAAACGGACTAGTGACCGGGTAGGCCCTACGGTTGGGATGTCTCAGACCACTGTCTGCGGTCCCTATCTCGCACCCATTGATTTCCATCCTTTAGACCATTTAAATCACGTTGTTGGAACGCTGTTGTCATCAGACGCCGACGTGAAGGAAACTGTCACCTCTTGTTTGCTTACCTTTGACATCAGATCGTATGCGACAAGACACAAGTCGTGGTGCCACGGTGGGATGGATGCTTTTTAATTTTATGTTTACAATCTGTTACCCATGTGCCATGTATACGTGGAATTCGGAATAAAGCTGTCGACATCAGAATGGTTTTTTTCACTCTCTTGTGCTGTGATTTTCAGGTGGCTTTCTCTACTGAAGGCGTGAGACTAGATCTGTGAATGCATTTATCATTTCTCCACACTTGCTATGTCACCGACCTTTCGCCCGGTTCATGTGGTCATCATGAATGTGTCTTTGTGAGCTGTGAAATCGTATGTCAGATTCACATGACTTCAGTTGATAGATTAATTGGTTTGGTTGTGTACGTAATGCCGGTATGTCGTAACATAGTGAAGGCGATAATTGTAGTTACCTTACCCGTTAGGGGTTGCGGAGGTGAAGCTACACGTATTGTCAGTCGTGTGTGAGAGAGGGCATTATTTATACCATTTGTTGTTAAATGAAAGGAATTTTCCGCAGGAGGGTGGAAACTTTGCTAAGCAGCTGACATTCATTCGGAACGTGTATGAGTGGTGAAGTTGAAGGGAAGGCGTACCGTATGTATTGCGGTGGAATGTGCGGGGGTTGTTCGGTCGCGCGGTTTCGCAAGCGTTTCCGGAAAACTGGAGAACCTTCATGATTAGTTTTGTGCGTTTGTGGGCTGAAACTGAAAGTTCAGCACCGCTAGTAACATAGCCCGCCTCGCCGTCGGCCACGATCCTGAACCAGTTCCATCCGCCTAGTAGCTTATTTCCTTGTGGGGCCTGCTGGTTATGAACTTTCCAGAGGTAGATCTGAAGGTTCAACACCGCTTATAACAAAGCCTGTTATTGGACTCAATTCGTAACCAGTTGCACTGCCGCCTCCTCGCGCAATATTTCAAGACTTCTCTTGGCCAAATTCCTGCATGGGTCATATCCGCCGTGTCTTAGTATTTTCATTTCACAGGTTTTATTATTATTATTATTATTATTATTATTATTATAGTTTTGTTTTGCTCAGTTCTTCGCACTTTTAACGTGCTGGTTCAACAGCCGGTGACCAATTACAAATGAGCAGTGCTCAACACTAGACATCAGAACAGTGACTAGTACGAGTTCAGGGAAGAAGATAGTAAGTTATTTACAAGATTCAATAAAGACATAACAGCTAGTAAGGTAATATCTTAGTCAGATAAATATTTTTTTTCTCCTAACTAGCGATTTCGCACACCAAATTTACAGTTGGTACCCATCTAATAGGCCGGTCCCATTGACCGCGCGGTGTAAGGCTTAGGTCTGCGGCCGCTCGCCTACTGAGATTGTGGGTTCGAATCCTACCAGGGGCATGGATGTTTGTCTATTGTGGGTGTTGTGTGTTGTCAGGTAGAGGTCTCTGCGAGGGGCTGATCACTCGTCCAGAGGAGTCCTACCGACTGTGGTGCGTCGTGTGTGATCTAGAAACCTTGTGAATGAGGAGGCCCTGGCCCACTGGGGGGGAGGGGGGGGGAACTGTCGCGCCAAAAACAGACAGACAACCCCATCTAGTAGGGCACTTTTGAATGGAAGGCTAGCACAGGACGTAATGACATTTCATGGTCCACAGCGGATGGACACAATTGTAAACCAACAAACATTACTCGTAAAATAGTTCATTCGAAATCTTAACGTGCTGATTCAGCGTCCTTATTCCGTTACATAATAATAATAATAATAATACTTCGGAAAGTACTAATGTAAAAGTACAATGGATTCAACACTGGAACTAACGATATAAGCACTATGAATAGTAACAACAGAAAAGCTGCAACACTGTATTCCCTAGGGACATAGTTTTTCTCAGGAATATAAGTATAAATAGCCTACGTATAGGAGATGATGATGATGATAATAATACCTCACAAAATTGACCATATTCTAATCCCTCGTGCATCCAGACATTTCCCTGAGCACCTTTTATTCAGTAGCTGCTACACAGTGACTATGCTGAGAGCTGTGTAACTGAGAGGAGAATTTTTTTTCTTTTCGACGGCGTCCGGGCCAGTTCTATGGCAAACGGATTCTCCTACGCAGGAAGAATAGGAGACGTTGGTCTGGGGCCGAGGTTAGTGGATGGAATTGTACCTCCACACCTCGATATATCGTCATGGCATGGTGATTAAGCACGGGGACACTTTACGTGTTAACCTGCGTGTTATGTATGCGCTTCTGTCAAGAATAAAAGACCAGGTTTCGCACCAATACAAATCTTGTTTTGAAAGAATACGGGTTGAATTAAGGTGTATTCTAGTGTTACTCTAGTGATATCTTACGAACCTGATTCCTGTTGTTTGTTATGTTTGTTGCCAGCTAGTTTAGTGTTTGTTAACACTTTCGTGTGGTGTTGCTGTATTCCGCTGGAAATTTTTCGCACCGCTACGTAGGTAGTGCTGACCGGTGCTACGTAACTGCTGTAGTTGATCAACATCGCAAGTAATGAAAATGTCTCGTCATTGAATGACGCAGTTTTGGCCCGTTCTAAACGTCACGTTGCAAAATTAATCCTGTTAAATTCACAGTGTCTCCGTTTCAATACAGCTGAACTGATTTTTATAAAATTTGTTATTTACGGTGGTCCTACCAATATTTGTAGACGTATTTCAACTTTAATCAGCGGACAGTTTTTATGCGAAGACCCACATGCGCGCCTGTCCGAATCTCGGAACGTAACTCTCTAGATATTTATCGAAGCGAAATATATTCCGGGGAAAAATTAATTGTTGAGAAATCTGAGACACACTGTGTGCATTTTGTGCATCATTCCCGAAGTTGTACAGCTTTTGACGTGACTAAACTGTGCCGAGGGAGATCGCCACAGTTGTTACGTTCTGCGTACGTACCCTAACTTGTTTCGCTTGGTATGCAATGATTGGCTGCAGAAAGTCCGTACTTTGGATGCTGTTACGCAATTAAAATAATTGTCTAGTTCACAGTCCATTTCTGACGTCATTTGCTTACAGTGTGTAATAAATTTCCAGTGTTTCTCCTTTTACCTGAGTTCAGAAATAGAAGTCTGGGAGAAAATACCCGTATAAATGCAACGGGTACGTCATGCCGTTTATCTTATGGGCGATTTCACGTCCGTACTAAACTTTATCAAAACACACCACACGTTTGTCCATATTAAAGGTTACTCTTCGCGGCGGGGGGAGGGGGGCGAGGTAGCTCTCTCTGTGTAATGACAAATTAATGGCCTGGACAGCCTTGGAATAAGGGTTCGATTCCAGGGCGGGGCAGAGGTTTCTTTCCCTCCACGCCCACACCGGCTGTTTGGTCCACCCATAGGTTACCGGAATCTTTCCTTGCAAAATACCTGCTTCTGATGCAAGCTTAAGAGTCCATGGAGCAATACCTTCACTTTCTCATATGCCTTCGTGGCTTGGTTCTTAAATATGAATACCTTATCTTACATTGCGCAACGAGTCGCGATTTTATTGTAGTAAGTATCGAGGCTGTTCGAGAACAAAGCAATAACTTGGATTTTCTGCCCGGAAAAGGCTATATGGACTGGAGTAAATCACATAATAATAAACCTCACACTTTTTACTTCGAACTTAAAATGTGGCTATTAAGAGAGAAGATATGCTGGAAACGTGACACAGTCTTGTGTAGACATGCAAGTCACAGGTACAAGTTGCGGTCATAGATGGAGAGATAATGATAAAGTACAGGGGTGCACAAATTTTGAAAAATATAGGAATAATCTCAAAATTCTAGACACCAGAAAGGTGATATGAAGCAAGTCCGGTGCTGAGGATCACGAATATTATTCGCCACCGAACGTAATTCGGTTACCATGGTGTTGTGGCGTCCGGGATTTGTGCACCCCTGATAATGTACGTGTTAGAGTAGTATGATGTGAGGATGTATACAGGTTTAAGCTCGTTCCTGAAGGACATATCCACCCTTGGCGTCCATGACAACGGATTTTATATTGGTAAGCTGCATGATTGCCACTTGCTTAAGGAAGGTCTATTTTAAGTGCTTATACAGTTATTGTATTTGAAAAGGCTGAAAAGGTTTTTTTTTTTAAATGGATGTAGTAGGTAGCAGCTAAATACATTTTTCATGCTGTGTGCAGCCTCATACCATTTTGGTTTTGGCGCATATTTTATAACGAAAAGTTGCAAAAAATTTTGCCCGTTGTCGGTATATGCGTTTGTTTGCGCGTAAAAAGTGGAGAAACGTAAACGTATTTGTATGAATGTTGGGTGGCCAATTTGTCGACAAGTTCCAGTTTGCTTACAACAGCAACGTACTGTTCAAGACGTTACGTTTTTTCCGATATCTCCAGCGTAACTCGATAGATATTTGTCGATTGAGTTGTTGTTCAAAAGTAGTGTAACTCTGCGTAAACAAAAACAGAACACACACTTAACCCGGTTTTCGACAGGAGTGAATAAAGTGAGCAAACACGCCACAAGTGTTAAGTTGTGCCTACATTTCATCATTTGTTGAGGTGGTCGCCATATACGCTTGCAGCAAATGTAGCTACTGCAGTGGTGACCGACCACTCGGTGTGACCATTTGTGTGTCCTGACAGTAAACTAACGATTTTCTCCCCGAACGACTAACCGTGTGGTCTGTGCATTCGGGACGGGGCGTTTCCTATGAAGCTGAAACTGAAAGTTTGTTTGAGGGTTGTTTGACCGTGCATCTTCATCATGAAAATAAAGTGAAATGCCAATTTGATGCAGCAGTGTAATTTATTGAAGTTTCTTTAGCTCGACATGTTTCGGGCGTATGTACGCGAAACATGTCGAGCTAAGAATACATCAATAAAATAACCTAGTTGCATCAAGTTGGCATTTCACTTTATTTCATGAAAGTTTGTCTCGTACGTAAACCTTAGGTATGAGTAATGTTATCGCAAATTCAGGAATGGCGGACCTGGGTGTACCTTGATTTGGTGTGTACAGAGATATCGGAGAGTTTTTTTAATGCCTTTTCGAGTAATTAAGTGTAATAATAAGTTGTTACTTGTCGCAAAGCGCGATATTCAGGGCATGAGCGCCAAGAACGTTTGCGTACAGGTTGAATTTTTTTTAACTTGTTAAGCTGCTCTGTCTTCAGAGTAGAAGTGTGTTTTAAAGTGACTTTTGCATTTGTTATTCTTTTGATTTTTAATTTTTAAAAGCTTTCGGTGGAAGGGGTAAGATGTCGTATGCCTTCTGCCGGCTGCCATTTTTGAGCGTCTTGACACCGTGCCTTCTTACCGCTACCGTGCAAGGCTTCTTGCTAAAAGGACCCAGTATTTGATAGCTTTAAAATTCAAGGTTGAAACCCGAAAATATTTATCATAAGATGGCAGGATAAGTTTATTATCATTGATGTCATGTGTCATGACGGAAGAGGCCAGTTCCAGGGCAATATATATGATATGATATTTATTTAACCGCAATTGGGTTGACACCCGGTGGCAGCATCACACGACACATTTACAACGAACAATACACACAATACATAGCGAGTACAATTCTGGAAGTGCGGGCCGTGCCCCGTCTTTGCGAGTAAAACCTGACATTTGCCTTACAACTGAGGAAAAAGCACGGAAAAAACCTCAGTTAGGGTAGCACAGTACAAGAAAAATGAACAAGCTCAAAGCACAAACACAATACAAGAACAACAACAAGCACCGCACAAGGACCGAAGCACCATACAAGAACATGAACCATCACAATACAAGAACAATGAACAAGCACCAGAACCATGAAATACAATACCCT
>Ga0123352_10019161_pt1 | contig 10911 bp, 7 predicted proteins | sample TergutLab28metaG_FD_89700 | JGI IMG/M metagenome (GOLD analysis project Ga0123352, IMG submission 89700) | Labiotermes labralis P1 segment gut microbial communities from Petit-Saut dam, French Guiana - Lab288 P1 | ecosystem: Host-associated > Arthropoda: Insects > Digestive system > Gut ... | reverse complement strand
TGATAGACGCGATTCACACGAGGGCGTGTACGGGAATTAAAAAACGGTCATAACTCCGTAACCGTCCAAAATCGGACACATGTTTATGTGAACTTTTTTGATCACAAAGGCCTAGGAAATCACTTCCTGCAGTTATGCCCTAAAGTCGTGAAACACCCTGTATATATATATATATATATATATATATATATATTTCTAAAATCTAAATCAGGTACCAAAACATAAATGGTGTGATTACGTAACACATTTGGACATGAGGCTTCAGAGAATACAATAATTCTGGATTACTTATGATTCAGTTATAAGAAATTCGAACTCATATATAAAATCAAGAGAAATGTTTTTGGAATACACCAGGTTCAAATCTCGGTACAGTGACGGGCTAGCCTGTCTCGCATTTTAATTTATCCCCCCAGCCCCATTAAGGAAATAAAGAAATGGAGTGACTTCCTCTCTTCTGAACTGTTGCAAACAATTTATGTGATTCTGTCTGCTTGTGAAATATAAAGTTGCCCCCTGCACAACCACGACGGTCGGTAGGGGGAGAGGAAGTATAGATCCGCTCATTCATAAATTGGCAAAAGAGTGAGGAGCGGTCAGCCTTACGCTTCTGTCGTTTTACCTTCAGGAAAAGAGCCCCTGTATGCCTTGGATTTGGGTGGGTTCAAAAGCGGGCATGGACGTTTTGGAGAATGAAAAATCTCTCTAACCTGCAGAAATTCGAAACCTTGATTCTCCAGTCCCTAGTCTAGTTACCATCCATTTCATGCAGTACCACTAAAGAATTCCAAGTGTCTTTCTTACATCTGCACAATTATCAAGACTTCGATACATAGATAAAACATATAATAATAATAATAATAATAATAATAATAATAATAACTGGCAGAAGCAGCCGCGTTGATTGACGATAAAAGTCCATATTATAAGTACACACCATCCAATGTATTGGAGAATGAAAATTTCAAGCTGTATTGGAATCGCAGCGTACTTACAGACAAAATATATATTTTAATCGACCTGACATAACTTTTATGAATAAGAAAACAAAGAACACCTTTTTGATAGACATAGCTATCCCAAATACACATAATCTCGCCAAAACAATAACCGACAAACAAAGCAAGTACCAAGAACTGGCGAATGAAATATGTGCTATGTGGAAGCAAAAGGCAGCACAAATGATCGCGATAGTAATATCATCTACGGGAGTAATTCCAAAGTCATTATCACAAAGTCTAACAAGACTTAACTTGCACCCGGATACATACACACAACTGCAAAAATCTGTTAATTCTTGGCACATGTTCAATTGTAAGAAACTTCTTAAAATATAAATAAGACCACCGAGCCTAATCCTGTTGATAGCTTCATCTCAGGATATCTGATTATTTCCCAGCCAAAGCTGAGAAGTGAGAAATTCGATGATGATGATGATATTAATAATAATAATAATAATAATAATAATAACAATAGAAACAGAAATAGAAATTCAGGGCGGGTAAAATGTGAAAGCAAAAGTGATACCAGTAATAGTGGAACCATCTTAAAATCTTTCAGATAATACCTGAACAACATACCGGGAAAGAATGAAATAAACTACAAAAAAATAGCTACATTGGGCACTGCACATAATTCGGAAAATAAATATGTACAGTTCAACCTATAACAGGCCACGAAGACCCAGATGGGGAGTAAAGGTGTAACTCTACTCTTTCTTTAACCTCGGCGTTAGATACGGCTGAGTGGTCAACCCCACGCCCCGGCCGATTTATCCTCAGGCAAGACTTAGTACCCATTGTATAGTAGTTTGGGTGGGCTCCACGGGCGGATTGGACGGGCGGAAAATCTCGTCCCCACCGGGTTTCGATCTCGGACTATCCAGCCCGTGGTCACTCGCTATACCGACTGAGCTACCCGGCCCACAATGTACAAGCACAGAACACATTCAACATGTGAAGTAGTATTACATGTTGCACACGGATCAGCTGCAACACTATGTACTTTAGAAATATGGTTTGTTTCACGCACATAATTGTAAGTAGCCTGCATAAAGTTCAAAAGAAATATAATATCAGACTAGCGACTGACTACGAAACAGACGACTAATTCTATTTTAGCCATTTGAAGGTAACTGTGTTCAGTACAGACAAGACCCTCCAATCCAACTACGATCCTGCCCAATGGTTACTGGCGCTTTTCTTTCTAGTCCAGCAGCCGAGGCGTTACTTTAACCAAATCCTTCAAGTGCGGAGGTTAAAAATGCGACGTCCGTCCTCCCCCCCCCCCCAATTGTACCAATGTCAACGGGGTGTGGCAGTTGATCAAGTAATAAATAACAACAAATATTTATCGTAGAGAATTCTCATTACATTTCTATAACAATTGATGTTCCTTAGTGATAATTCTATTTGTGAAGACATGTAGTAACAATGGAACATGATCGCAGGCCAGAGTTCAGAACACGCTCCTAGCGCCTCCACAGTAACTAATCTGGCCGCCCCATCAAGCGCCAGCCTGTTTATTCCGTACCGAAAGAACGGGACATGCCTACCGGGCAGTTCATCCAAATGAAACGGTAAACTGTCTGTATTCAACAAATCAATAGCAGCAGTGGTGCGTTATATTGTGAAACCGTGGTTTAAAAATGCATGAACTGGATCCTATTGGATTGACGTCACCGTCCTGCAGTATACCCATGAGGTTCCTGTGACCACTAGCCGAGCAGCTGTTTCTGTTTCAAGCAGCGTCTAAATTCATGTTGTATTTATATGTACAGTACAATCTTCACAGCCACGGTCTTTATAGCTGCCCAGACCACTGCTTTTGCCCACCGCTAGGGTCCATACTCTTCGTGTTATAGCTCTACCAGACCATGGCTCTATCCACAGACGGGTTTTTTTATAGTCTGTGCTATAGCTCGTCCAGGCCATCCTCTATCAGCAGCCAGGGTCCCTAATGTCTGTGCTATAGCTCGTCCAGGCCATCCTCTATCAGCGGCCAAGGTCCCTAATGTCTGTGCTATAGCTCGTCCAGGCCATCCTCTATCAGCGGCAAAGGTCCTTAGTGTCTGTGCTATAGCTCGTCCAGGCCATCCTCTATCAGCGGCCAGGGTCCCTAATGTCTGTGCTATAGCTCGTCCAGGCCATGGCTCCTACCAGCAGACAGGGTCCTTAATGTTTTTGTTAGAGCTACTCCAAATAACTGCTACTAATCACAGACAAGAAATTTTCTGTTTTTCCTGCATTTTCTGATTCTTTCCAAACCTTCCAAGAACTCCGTTTAGGGTGTAGTTCCTCCTAACGTTCTCCACTTCACGGCCAAGAACTTTGCTGCTTTTCCTACAGTGTCGTCAGGACTCTGATCCTCATTTTGCCGAGGAACTTACTTCTTTTCCTAGAGTTCCCCCCGAAGTACTGACACCTTCACGGTCAGAAACTTCGCCGGTTCTCGTGTATTCTTCTCCATAGCAAGATGCCTTACACATTTCTCTATACTGTCTTCACACTGTTTCCCTGCATGGCCAGACACTCCGCTTGTTCTACTGCACATCCAGCAGAGCATGTAGGTCCACTGGTTAAGTTTGTCAGCTCAATTTCGTTTCTCGAATGTGTGCACAAGGAAACCCCTAAAAATAAGCAACTGTATCGTATCTTATAATGCTGTATTGTTGTTAAGTAACGGTTCTCTTTTATCGTCCCTGAGCCCAAAGAACCTCCACTAAACTCGACCCTGACGGACTTTAATTTAAACCAAAATTATATTAATATACCTTATTATTCCCGGTTTTGATGCAGATGCACGGACCAGCACAACAAGTAACAGCGTATGAGCACTTCTATGGTAGTTTCAGCAACATGAATTGTGAAGAGAGGCACATTACAAGCAGGCAGAAAGTGAGGATGTGGTAAAAATATACACAAATAAATAAATTGAAAAGAAGGCAGAATGTTCGAAAGGAAGGTTGAAAGACCGACAAACAGATAAATGAAATAATGTGAAATGCCAACTGGATGCAACTAGGTAATTTTATTGATGTATTCTTAGCTCGACATGTTTCGGGTACATACGCCCATTATCAGGTGCATTAGATTTTGAATTGCAGCATATGGTTTTCTGCACCGAGTTTTTGGATGGATGGTGGTCTTGAGAGCAGCTGCGTAGGTCGTGTGTACGGTGTGGATGGTGCAGTGCGACGGCACCATCCGTACCGTACACACGACCTACGCAGTGGCTCTCAAGACCACCATCCGTCCACAAACTCGGTGCAGAAAACCGTATGCTGCAACTCAACACCTAATGCTCCTGATGATAGGCGAATATACCCGAAACATGGGGAGCTAAGAATACATCAATAAAGTTACCTAGTTGCATCAAGTTGGCATTTCATTTTATTTCATGAGGAAGATGCACGGTCAAACAGCCCTCAAGCAGATACATATATACGATGGAAACATATTTGTGCGGACTTAAATAGTGACTGCATTTATTGTCTACACTTGTTTCCTAAGTACAAGTAGTCGAAACTAGTTATAATATAGTGTTTGGTATAATTGGTTTGTTGATTATATCCATTTTTGGTGGTGGTTCTCTTATGTCATGCCTGAGGAAAAATGAGCTGGATATTAGAACGAAAGCGGCTAACCGGTCAACTATTCAAAATTACAGGGCAAGTCTGTAAGGCGTTTTGCCTTTATCATGAACCATGCACTTGAAGCACAGCCCATATTGGGGAGCTAGTGACTACACAAAAAAAATCTCCATTCCTCAGGGTAAGGCCACTTCCACCTCTTGTTCAAAACAGCCTACTACTTGGTCCAACCCTGAACTCCTACCTGACCATCAATCCAGCTTTCACTCTCACACCTAATGTCCAAATATCTGCTTCAGTATTATCATCATATTTGCATTTCTGTCTCCAAAGCCATCTTATCCTTATACTTTTTCCAACTTTGACATTTATTACTTTTTCTTATGACCCAAACTACTCTACGCCCCATCCATGCTATTCTCCCTAATTTGAAGATTACGTACTTGGCAAATCTGTTGCTAAACGTGATTTCTTCTATCATCCTGTTTCATTCTTTCTCTCGAGGGTCCATATATTCTTGCAAAACACATTCAATCCATGATCATCTGTTACAGTTTAAAGATAACTTCGTACCCCTAAAATCAGACAAAATGACAGTCTTTTTAGGTTTTAGGTTAGAGACGGAAAGAAAAATGCATCTGAACTGGATTAGGCCAAGGGTTTCCCCACTCTAATGTCTTCTCAATTTCTCCGTAAATTTAATTCTGATTTGTTACGATGTATTAATTAACTAAGTAATTAATAAGAGACATCTGTGTGCAGCAATTCGACGAGAGGTCGACATATGGCGCAGAGTTGCTCTTCTAAATTTGAATCAAGACCCCTCTTTTCTCCCCTGTTCTTGAAGGGTCCACATGATTTAAATGGCTGTTAGTTAATTATAATTAGGCTTACGGCTAGCTGCTCTCCGAATTACAGTGATTATTTATCCCTCGCTTTCACAACCTGCTTTATCTCAAACGGGCTTAAAATGTTCGGTACAAGCCAAAAGATTGATTGCTGACACGAGCTACATATTGTTTTGAAACAATGCTTCCGGATTTCCATGAAGAAAGCCACATTACATAACATTAATGCATGGGAAGTATGAAGTGACCAGACAGATCAAATATTAATTGGCATAAGGCCCTCAGAAATAGTATAAACAACCAACTAGATGCAACAATAACAATTTATTAATAATTTCAAACAGCTCAGCATGTTTCGGGCGATAATTTCGTCCATCCTCAAGAGCACTAGACTGTGTTTACAGCTTGTGGTATAAAGCACCGAAGAAGTTGCCTGCTGGTGAAAGGGTCACCAGCAGGCAACTTCTTCGGTGCTAGCGAGCAGGATCAGGACGGAACTACAGTTCCGTCCTGATCCTGCTCGCTAGCAGTCAGCAACACTTGTATGATATATACCATTGCTGTGTGTACAATGAATAAGCCCTGATGATGGACACAGGAACTGTCCGAAACATGTAGAGTTTTATTCCAAAAGTAAATTTGAGAAATTAGTGCATCTAGTTGGTTTTATTATAAGAATTTATCACGATGCACGGTCACATGAACGTCAAAAAAGTTATTATTAAGAACTCTTTTCGCAAGAACTTCTTTTATCGATGCTTGGTATATTTTCCTGTAGCCTTCAATGGTAAACTTGGTAACTGCATTCTTTCAAATGGAATTTGGTAACAATATTCGCTTTAAAAAAATCACATTTAAATTTCATTTAACAGGTTATATCAACACACATCAACTGCTGGCATTCACCACAATACATCTCAGTACACGCTATGCAATAAAATCGAAATATGTAGAAATTTATGTAGACTATTCTTGTTGCTGCACCGTGCATATCGTCGAATTATTTAATAGTATACCAACTGATGCAAATACATAAAACTTTTTCACATTAAAACTCTACAATTGCTCTGACATGTTTCGATCCAAGGATCATCCTCAAGGAGCTACATTTTCCTTGCTAAAGTCACTTTTAAAAACTAGTTACTGATTGCTTTCGTTATATAATCCTGGTTCTGTGGCAGCATGTCTTGTTGTGTAAGGTTATGTTGCTAAGATTGCCTGACTGTGGGTGTGCGTCCTGTGCTTTGCTGCAGCAAAGCACAGGACGCACAGAGGGTGGGTACAGGTATAGCTCTACTCTTCCATGACCGCGGCACTAGAAGGGGGTGAGTGGTCAGCAGCACGCCCCGACCGCATTTTACCCCCGAGAAAGACCCGGTACCCATTTTACAGGAGGCTGGGTGGGCCGGTCTGGACGGGCGGAAACACTCGTCTTCACCGGTATTCGATCCCGGACCGTCCAGCTCGTAGTCAGTCGCTATACCGACTAAGCTAACTGAAGGAAAGATACACGTGAGAAAAGGAAGAGGAAGAAGATTTAAACAGCTATCGGACGACGTGAAGGAAAAGAGAAGGTACTCGAAATTGAAATAGGAAGCACTAGATCGCTTCGATGAGGAACTCGTTTTGGAAGAGGCTGTGGACATGATGTAAGACAGATTACGTGACGATGATTAGTCACTTACACAGATGCCTCCCATCAAACACGTAGGATTATTAATGAAAGATCAATAAAACGAGGTGCAGAAAGAACTTATCCTGTTCTAATTTGAAACACGGGCTAGGACACCGGCTGTCTTGTCTGAGGATTCTTGCGATTTTCTTGAGGACCCTAAGGCATGAGCTCGGATACATCAATCAGGCCATGACCGCCTCCCTGTAAAACATTTCCAAACCACTACGTAATAATAATTGTATCTTTCTACGCTTCGCAATATGAGTTACTAAGACGATCGTTAGATACACCACAAATAAATACATAAATAAAAAGAACTATTCCTTTTCGAACACTTGAACATGGAAGACGGTTTTAGTGTTACCTGGTGGTCTTCTGCGATGAATTTAAAAAAAACGTACTTTTAAAACAACAGAGAAATATGCCTAAAAAGGGAATTCATCGCGTGTGTTTAGGGTGTCTTTAATTATTATAGTTAATAATAAGCGGATAACAGCTGCGTCAGACGGGGGATTTCCCCCGTTACCATGCGGCATCTGTTGACGACGTGTGACCACTACAGCTGACCGAACGCAATTTTATTCGTTCCACAAACACACACATACAAACACATGCTGAAGGGGTGGCAAATTCAACATGCAGAAAGATTCGTGCACCAAGAGAAGAATAAAACCATCTATTTTCAGGTTTCAACAAAGAGATTAAGCAGATGTTATCGTGTCTTCTATTGTTGTCAAGTAATTCACAGTACGGAAATTTCACACTTCCTTATTCAAACACTTCTCGTCTGTTACTGTCTGTGTCTTACTGTTGTGTGGTACTGTCCGTAGCTTCTGACGATAATTATTAAATAACATTACACATTTATTATAACTACCACCATTACTCTTTCTCTCTCTCTCTCTATCTCTTACTGTTAATTACCTAGAGTCATTATGTGCCCTCTTTCAAAAGTTGACACTCATTTCACTGGTCAAGAAAGTCTTCCTTTGTACAGAAGCCAAAGCCTCCTCTAGCAGATCCGAATACAAGTGAATAAATATTTCGAAATCTGGTCTCTTTATGTTTATCGGATGCACCCATCTGTTCCGTCTCTTAAGACGCCACCTCCTTCTCCACATAATCGTGTGCAAAACAAGCATGTTAAAATTTTCCATCGCTTTAGATTACTTTACTTGTGCACTGTTCAAAGAGTACTAAAATCCCACTGGGACTCGCGGAGACTTGACTGGACTCGACTCGGTCAGTGTGAACACCCCGTGACTCTAAGAGTCTGACTGGACTGGATTGGACTCGACTCGACTCGACTCGACTCGACTCTGTTGGTGTGTACGCACCCTTACCGTCTTCACAAGAATCTGTCATTCGATCCTGTCATGAGCAAGTGTACTCATTTCACACATCTTTATCCCCCGTCTACGCGCAGGTTTACCATAGTGGTAATTTTCTGTCATATTTTGCGAATAAAATTGTTCATGCCTGTTACTACTGCTGCTACTGGCACTGCTGCTTCTGTCAATGGTATTGCTACTGCCACTGCCAATACTACTAGTCAGTACTACTGAAATACTGTCGCTAAGACCACTTTATCGACTACTATTAATACTGCTGATGCTGCTGCTGCTACAACAACAACTACTACTACTACTACTACTACTACTACTGCTACTGCTGCTGCTGCTGCTGCTGCTGCTGCTGCTGCTCTACCATATTGGATGACAATACTGTAAAAATAAATGATAGTTAACTGCAAAAGGTAAATAAATTAGATTAGGTCGTAACTAAAATTACTTCAGTAATTTCACGAGATCCGACCAGTGTCAGCATGCGGCGGGGCTCACAGTTCGAGGAACGTCATATCAACGCTCAGCGCCGTCCAGATCACGTCCTTGTAGCAAACATGCTCCTCTACCTCACACAATGTTCCATTCACTTGATCAGAATAACGAGTGGAATGGAGGAGGATCAAAATGTGACAGAGTCGACTAGACTGAAGGTGTGCAGAGGTATAATCACTACAGGTCTACCTTAAATTAGTCAGTAGGCCTACTCTATACCAGCCATTGTCTTGTACGAAAACACCAGAAGGCTTCAACACAGCTAAACTTTTTCCCATGAAGTATTAAGTGTTTTTAGTTTATGAGGCATCTAACGGCTCAGAACGTATTGACCTGAAAGGTATAAATCTCACTAACATAGGGGACTTTGCCTAAACGAAGTCGCGAGTACTTGACTCTCACTTCTAGGGCATAGTATTTAGTTTGAAGTTTAATTTTCAATCTTCAGAAAGAACGTCTTTAATACGCTATGCGTACAGAGTGGCGCAAGAGTCACTTGATACCACAGCCAACAAGTTAAGTGAACTTCACTGACACAGTACGTACATTTATGGCCATCAGAAATGCTCAAAGTTTCTTCATTATGCAGTTAGGCACTGATCCTTTCTGGGACAGTCTCACTAAGCCAACAGTTATCAACGGTACCATTAAAAGAGTCCTTGATGACAGCATTTCTGTTGTTAAATACCCACAAGAGGCCCTCGCGCTACTCTGGATATTTATAGGTATAAATTTGCCAAAAAATACATACTACGTAATTGAAAAATCTCTGTTTGAATCTGACAAATCAGTTGGAATAAAACTTGTGATTTCCTTTTAATGACATTTCCAGTAATTCATGTTATACGGCGTCCAGTTTTAATTTGTGAATACGTAATTGGAGAACACAGCACAGGATTCGGTCATGGCATAATTTGAGGTACTGACAAGTAGGAAACTCAGAGAAACTACGGAAACATCTCAGCATGGCCGGTTATCGGGCAGAGGTTCGAACCTGTGACATCAGGAAAAACGAAGTGTGAATATGGCCCATCGTTATGAGAACTGTGATTGAAGAGTTCACGTGAAGCAACAAAAAAACCTTTACTTAAAAACAAATAAGAAATCTGAAAGCAACTTGGCTATAAACATGAAAATAGAAGAAAAGCTTCCGTGGCTGTAAACGTAAAACATGACGGCAATATTTGATGTTTGTTTGACCGTGCATCTTTGTGATAACTGAAGAATAAAAACCAACTAGATGCCACTTATTATTTTATTGTACTTCTTATAGGCTCAACATGTTTCGGACACTACTATGCCCATCATCAGGAGCTCGCGACTATGATGTTGATTACCACATTGATCGTTTCGTTCTTGGTTTGCTGTAGGTTGGAGGTGAGGTGCGGTTAGGCTGGAGTAGTGTCCGGAATACAGGCTATAGCTAATACTTTAAACTCCATCCTACAGCAAACCAAGAACGAAACGATCAATGTGGTAATCAACACCATAGTCGCGAGCTCCTGATGATGGGCATAGTAGTGTCCGAAACATGTTGAGCTTATAAGAAGTACAATAAAATAATAAGTGGCATCTAGTTGGTTTTTATTCTTCAGTCATGGCGGCAAAATTCGCTTGTTAATGAAAGGAGAACGGACAAACAATTTGCTGTCTAAATTTAATATGAAATTAGAACATAAGTTTGGTTTAATAGTGAACACTAACCGTTTAAACACGAATACTAAACACTTTCCTTTTCGATCATATAGCAAATCACCTAATGCCTTATAGGGAAATAATCGTTTTCTATTCTGAGAGCCATAACAGACACACAAATAAAGTGACTAGTGGGTTGCAAAGACCGCCTCTGTGGTCTAGTGGTCAGAGTTTCTGGCTACAGATACAGAGGTCCCGGGTTCGATCCCCGGCGCTACCAGATTTTCTGAGTAGTAGTGGGTCTGCAACGGGGTCCACTCAGCC
>Ga0123352_10019160_pt1 | contig 10912 bp, 8 predicted proteins | sample TergutLab28metaG_FD_89700 | JGI IMG/M metagenome (GOLD analysis project Ga0123352, IMG submission 89700) | Labiotermes labralis P1 segment gut microbial communities from Petit-Saut dam, French Guiana - Lab288 P1 | ecosystem: Host-associated > Arthropoda: Insects > Digestive system > Gut ... | reverse complement strand
TCCTATAAAATGGATACCAGGTCTTTCCCGGGGGCAAAGTGCGGCCGGGGCGTGCTGCTGACCACTCACCCCTTTCTAGTGCCGCGGTCATGGAAGAGTAGAGCTATACCTCTACCTACCCTCTGGGCCACACCGGGCCTGTAACGGGAACACTTTACCTTTAACTTTTACAAGGTAAAGGTTTTCCTGTCCGCAACTTGCAGACGTATAAGGAGGCAGATTTATAGCTCAAATCATTCTTTTCTTCCGCACCAGATGGCGTTGGGTGGTTAACTTCACGCCCCGGCAGCTTTACCCTCTGGAAAGAACGCCGGTTCCCGTTGATATTTTCATGATTGTGTCTGTACATGAAGATTAAAGCTCACGTCAACCCATACTGTACACCAGATATTTGGACACTTTTAACTGTAGTACTCAGTACACTGTGAATGCGGACATTATAAAAAAGTGAATTACTCTCTAGTATTTAACCTAGAATCTCAGTACAGTTTTACTGACGTTTTGTATTGTTTACTGTATATATCTATCGTTTGACGTGGGATTAGCCAAACTGGGGAAATATGTGCACACCGGAGGATTAAAAAAAATGTGACAGGCCAGTTGAAATGAGAATATGACTCATCTGTCTTCTAGTAATTCCCACGAATATTACTTTTGGCCTTACTGTCGTCTAGATTTTGGTAGTTCGTCTGTTTTGGAGGAACCTGTTATCAACGTTGACTGCGGAGACAGCATATCCCTCTGTAACTTTACTACTTTCTGTAAGATTAATGTGTCATACCCGATAAGATCCTGATAAGTCTTAAGAAATCACCTTAATCAAGTCGGCTTTTGAAACTTAGACACACACGGCTGAATATGTAACTACTGAGATGAATGAGTCGAATGGAAAATCAAAATGCTAATGGATGGTGAACCGGAGGCAATAGGAAAGGAAGACCTACCGTGGACTAGTTCAATATTCTTTCCCGATATAACCTTTACTCGCTTTGAAGAGGATTTAATAGAGCTTAGTTTATTCCGGCTGCGTTGAACCCCATATTTACAGAATAAAGGTTGGGGTAGCTACAGCGACACGAACTTGCTAGGCAAGTTTATGTGTGGCATGGAATACGAAAAGAATTACTAAATACAACCCATCTCGGAGTGGTTCGCACCGGTCTCTTCATAAATTCGAATCACACGCGCTTTCAACTGTGATTGTATGTTCAGAATAACACGAAATCTGAGCTATGTATGTTCCCCCCAAACCTTCTCCTTACCAAAACATTCATACAAACCATTTTTAATCTGCTGACAGCCTTACCTTCAGTAAAGGCAATGCCAGTTAGAGATAGTTTGGGTGGTCACTCACTAAAAACAGGTAGTCTGTATCAGAGTAGGAACAATCTATAGATACTACTGTGTGGGCCGACCTATCTGTTCTGGCTTGAACACCAACCGTCCAGATCAATCACCTGCTGCCCATATGATGTTCACAACCAAACATGGCAGCCAGTGGCTAGGGGTTCCTGTTTACTGTACAGCGGCTCAAACAAGCCCAGCGGCAGCTAACTTTCAAGTCTTGATCGTGTGGGAATTTGACTCTTGTTTATGGTCAGACAACGAAATGCATGATCCCAGTGACTGTTGGCGGTAAGAAGCTTGTGTAGTGCTGTAAAATTGAGATGCTAAATAAGGTCGCGTACCAGGCCGTATACTGTGTTGCTGATAAGTCCGTAGCCCAACCAGGAAGGAAACAAGCTCTGAAGCATATCAGGGACGCGCGCGATTTCAACAACATCGAGACCATAACTGTCATCAAGCTTGTTTTCCTGCAAGGCAAGGCGCCGAAGGAAATTCACCCCATTCTGACAGAAATATTAGCTTGTTTCCTTCCTGGTAGGGCTAAGGACTTATCAGCACCCCTGTACATAGGCCTGTATTGAAAATGAGTACCCTTTGTGAACACACATATTGGAAACCCACCATAGATCTCACTCAGTATAGAAATTGTCCCAGCGAAGATTCGAAACCGTAACCTCCCGAACATTATAAAAGTCACCGTCCGTGCAAACTTGGTCGTTGTGTATGGAGAGGTGAGATGTCTATTTTGCAAATTTCATTATCATGTACACCCTGTGTCAGCGCTGGACTTACTCTGAGCCGCATCTGTACAGGTCGCATCTACTTGTCATTTCCTTGAGATCCAATATGCCAGAGTGTTCCGTCTAGCCACTTCTCTTTGCGTTTTGCGACTTAAACTTTTTTGCGTTTCTCGCATCTCCCACCCGTGACACATCACGCACCCATCTCATCCGTTTTCTCATGCCAGTTCATTCCTGTTGTGCTTTCAGTGTAATCATAAGTACAGTTTATTGAGTCTAAACACCGATTTTGTCTGATAAATAAATTGATCATGCACTTTCATTTTATAATGCCTGTCATATTTGATGTATGGTAAGACTGGTGCTCATCATTTTACTTTTTCTCGCCTCATCCATTTATTTCGCTCGTCTTTCTGAGGTACGCGTACGCTACTTGAGGATTTTTCTGGGTAGCTCTAAAGCAGTGTTTCTCAACCTTTGTGAGACCGCGGCCCGGTAAATTTATTTCTCAAAACACGAGGGCCCAGTCCCAACAAAAGTACACGTAAATACCTTTACATTTTTTCAAGTTCATACATTAGAGTAACATAAGTAATAATAATTAATTATGGCATAATTATAGAGAGTATTAGTACACTTACGTATAGGGTGTGCCATGTTGACAAATATAAAATTACATTTAAATTAATTATCAGTCACTGCACTAATGAAATCTTGTAGCATATTGTAGTTTCCTCAGGTCAGCATCTGGGTCTGGATTTTTGGACACATTCACGAATATTTTTCTCCTTAGAATATTTCCACTATAAAACATTTATTCATGAAAATTGTTTAGAAGACTGAAATGACAAATTCCAGGAGAACCTCCCGCGGCCCTGCGGTTGAGAAACACTGCTCTAAATCTATGTACACTGCCTTCTTTGGGGTGAGAAATCAAGTGTCACACCCACACAGACTTACAGATAACAGGTTAATTAATTCCTAATCTTGAGGTTTGGAGTTTATAGACCTGAATGATAGCGAAGCTTCTAGGAAATAATTTAACGAATTTTTTCGTGAATATAATTTTTCTGTTAACATGCTGTTCTACAAAGCAGAATTTTGCCAAGTTTTCGATGGTTATATTAGCTGCATGACATTTTGACTATGGTGGCCTATTCCTTTACCTTTGCACTTTTACATTCGAAAAAAAACCCCTCAGTTACGGCTGTAAAAATAAACTGAAAATTTCTTGCCATACTTGACTCACTCTTTTATTTAAAAAAAAATGAATAGGGAATCTGTGGAAAAGTATCCAGTTTCTGTTTCCTCACACTTCTTTTGGCAACCATGCTAAAGGATGAGATTCGAGAATTTTTTAGTGTTCCTCGTCTCAGATTGCGTTTACTTTTCCCACTTCTTTTTCTACCTTTCTCTTCTGGTCAAAAAAAGAAAATTTTTCTAACGGAACACCGATTCAAAGACTGCTTTAATTTTTCTACTCAAGAAAACACCTAATGTGTTTACTTTATACATCAGGTTTAATAAAAATATAGTGTAAAAGAAATGGTATGAGGTACTAGCATGACCTTTGCTCACTGCACAATTTTATATGAGCTTGTTGACAGCTTACTACAACAGCCGAAACGTGTTGCTGTCTTATTGACTAATGAAGAGTGTTATGCCTTGAAATCCTTGACTATTAATCATCTGATGTAGCCTACATAATATGAGGTGACTTGTGTTTATACGTGCAGTCATAAATTTTGGTCTAAGCCGCGCTACACCCACAAGTATAACAAATCTTTGATGTACTTTGTGACTCGACTGTTCTTGTGACGCTCGGACCCGAAAAGGGGAGGCAAAAACTGCTCCGGGAACTTTAACTTTTTACAAATCGATACGTAGTCACATCTCAGAAGACTTTTAATCTTAATCAATATGGCTGTAAGAACCTCAAATTTTGAAATTATAAAACATTTACTGTAAGTTTGCTACTTCCAATTATCAGGCTTGTTGTAGTATAAAAATCATTTTCTCCACTAATTCGTAATGCTTTCTCCCATTTATTTTCTGTTCTTTCTTGGAGATTTATTCTGTAAGATATTTTAAGTTTCTGTGTGAAATGTATACATGATACGCCTATAATATAAATTGAGGCGAAACAGTATACTGGAATCTTATTTAATACCCCGTGACAAACTCTTGTACTTCGTAGTACGTGGAATAATTTCCCAGTAGACCATGCCTAATTAAACTGGACGAAATGTATAAGGATGTGAGGTCTGGGAACAGTTGGTAGGTTTTATGTAAAACAGTAACGGCCTGCGAGATATTTCTCCGGCCCTAGGAAATACTGTGAAGTGTCTGTACCTTCGTGAGTTACGATCTGTTAAGCCTTTGAAGAGTGGGCCGGTTAGCTCAGTCAGTATAGCGACTGAGCTACGGGCTGGACGGTCCGGGATCGAATCCCGGTGGGCAAGAGATTTTCCACCCTTCCAGACTGGCCCTAGGGTCCACCCAGCCTCATGTAAAATGGGTACCGGGTTTTTCCCGGGGGTAAAGCGCGTCCGGGGCGTGCTGCTGATCACTCACCCCCTACTAATGCCACGGTCATGGAAGAGACGCTCTGGGCCACACCGAGCCTGTAACGGGAAAACATTACCTTTACTTTAACCCCTTGAAGATTTACCTTCAACGGATTCGTCTACAAGTTTTTAGTTCGTACCTCATAGAGAAAACAGCCCGTCTTCATTTCAGAGCTCATTTGGTTCATTCTGTGTAGGCACGTAATTGCTGTACGTTCTGAAAATTATTTCGAAACTATCAATCGAATGTATGTGAAAAATGTTGTATTCTCTCTTGTGGGTGGTTCTCCGGTGTCTGAAAGTTTTATGCCGACGTTTCGGAATACTCTGTTCTTACGTCATAGGTGATGTAAGCAGGAGGAATAAGGGGATGAGATTCAGAACAGGGCGAAAGTTTGAAATCAAGAATAATTCATCTCTATGAGGAAGAAAGTGCGAGTCACATCCAGTTATTCGAAAAACTCCAGTTCGAGAAAACCAAACTCCTCAACTACCTTCCTTTCCTCCTTCGCTGTAGATCTCGACACCATACCCCGTTTTTTACAGTTCCATCACCACATCTACTCCCGTGCCGCCAATAGAGTCTATCAGCGCAACTGTTTTACCTTACCTCGCGAAACAGACGAATACCCCAACAATCTCATCCCGGATATTCTTCCTACTTACCCCAAAAATCTCATCCCGGTTATTCTTCCTGTTTACCCCAAGAGTCTCATCCCGCTTATTCTTCCTGCTTATACTAACAATCTCATCCCGGTTATTCTTCCTGCTTATCCTAACAATCTCGTCCCGGGTATTCTTCCTGTTTACCCCAACAATCTCATCCCGGGTATTCTTCCTGCTTACACCAACAATCTCATCCTGGTTATCCTTCCTGCTTACCCCAAGAGTCTCATCCCGCATATACTTCCTGTTTACTCCAACAATCTCATCTCGGTTATTCTTCCTACTTACACCAACAATCTCATACCGGTTATTCTTCCTGTTTACCCCAACAATCTCATAACGGTTATTCTTCCTGTTTACCCCAACAATCTCATCCCGGTTATTCTTCCTGTTTACCCCAACAATCTCATCCCGGTTATTCTTCCTGTTACCCCAACAATCTCATCCCGGTTATTCTTCCTCTTTACCCCAACAATCTCATCCCGGTTATTCTTCCTACTTACCCCAACAATCTCGTCCCGGTTATTCTTCCTACTTACACCAACAATCTCATCCCGGTTATTCTTCCTACTTACCCCAACAATCTCATCCCGGTTATTCTTCCTACTTACCCCAACAATCTCATCCCCGTTTTCTTCCTACTTACACCATCAATCTCTTCCCGGTTATTCTTCGTGCTTACACCAACAATCTCATCCCGGTTATTCTTCCTGCTTACCCCAACAACCTTATCCCGTTTATTCTTCCTACTTACTCCAACAATCTCATCCCGGTTATTCTTCCTACTTACCCCAATAATCTGATTTCAGTTATTCTTCCCGTTTACATAGCCCATGAAGCTGGAACAGACAGAGGGTTCAGAAACTTCGGCACATAAAATTCAGACGCCAGGGAATCACCCAAAAGAGAGAATACAATATTCAGAACAAGTCGAATGTTGGAAATCAAGCATGTGAACAATGTTGAAAAACTGTGTGCTCCGTTCTGTAACACAAATAATTAAGCACAATGTTTTTTCTTGCCAAATGTCATACAGTTTCAGGGAACACGAGTTGAGCAATTTAGTTTAGCCATAAGTAAGTACGGCCTCCCTTCCGGCGATTTTTTTGAACCTCAAAAGTGTCCAACAGCATAATTTGCTGGTATATTTATACAAATTTTTAACAAAATTGGACACCTTAAGTGGAAAGTGCATACTGAAACTTATTTACGCCCCCCCCCCCCCAAGTAAAGTATGACGTTCAATACGCCGAATTTCACGAAAGCCACAGTCATAAAATGAATTATTTTGAACATCTCCTGTTGCAAGTATTATAAAAGTTGCACGAAAATTGTAGAAAATGGGGACAACTTTTATTTTTGGCTTTTATGTAAAGTATGGTTTTTCCATGCAATTATTGTCCTCGAAATTATCGGTGCTCAGTGAAATTAAGCGCATATTTTCTACGCATACATAATCTTACACATATCGGCCAAGATGTGTGGAAAGAGCGGGAACAAATTCATTTACGGCTTAAAAAAATTTTGAGTGTCACCGACCCGATTTTCACGAAACTTACGATTGTTAGAAAACTTTTTGTAAAGAACACCTATACCATATTTTACGGAAATCCGGCAACCTATTCTGTCGCTGATACTAGGTCACAGACGGACAGATATGGTCTCCCTATAGTGCCTTCTTTTTTTAACTTTGGTAATTCCCCCTAAAACTGGTAGATTCGTACCGTTAAATATGGCGGTGCAATTACCTGTAGTGACCACTGATATTTAAGGTTATATTTATTTAGCATGCTAGAGTTACTCAAGCAGTGTAAGGACGTAATGAGACGCCACGTTTAATGTACATATTTTATGCTAATATAAGAATGTGCTCTTTTTTGTCACTATAATCAACAAATGCACAATTGTGCTTTTGTTGGCTGTAATAACAAATAATCAAAGCTGCACGGTAAAGGTAAAGGTAAAGCGATTCCGTTACAGGCCCGGTGTGGCCCAGAGGGTGGGTAGAGGTATATCTCTACCCTTCCATGACCGCGGCACTAGAAGGGGGTGAGTGGTCAGCAGCACGCCACGGCCGCACTTTACCCCAGGGAAAGATCTGGTACCCATTGTACAGGAGGCTGGGTGGGGCCCCAGGGCCGGTCTAGACGGGCGGAAAATCTCTTCCCCACCGGGATTAGATCCCGGACCGTCCAGTCCGTAGTCAGAATTAAAGATGAACAGAACTTGTATCAAAATAGGAATGTACTGTTTTCGTTTCTTGTCCAGCACATCTTGAAATTACACGTTATTAGGGAATATCTTTGGGACAGCCAACGTGGTATAACCCTGTAGCAGTGAGTTTTGACACTTAGTATTTCTCGCAGTTTCATTGCCTGTTATAAAAAGAGGCATAGTTTTTTTTTTTTTTTGGATTGAAGTACTTACATTTCTAAGTTGTCAAAGATTCTGGAATGAATTTCCGTTTTCCATCTGACACTTAGCATAGTTAAGAAGGTTGTTATGTGATTATAGTACATGGTTCTCAGAAATTCTTTCCCTACTCCATTGAACTGGTGAAATAGTCGTGACGGGTGGAGCCATGTCCTTGAGTTTTGACGATAAAAATACATATATTTTTTTTATTTATTTTTTGCTTTGCCATCATCAAAACTTTGTTATTGAAGGCAATGGGGAGGAAAGGGCTAACCATTTCCTACGATAGAAGTGAAATGGGTTCCCAATCTTCTGCAGCTGTGACTTCCAGTGGTAATCAACATGTCTTCGATAACATAGAGGTGGTCGTGCGTTCGTGGATTTTTAATGAGATTCCACAGTTCGGCTAGACATATTTTTGTTCCGGGAAATTAGTAATAGCCAAACGTTGTGCTACACAATATATTTCCTTATAAAGAGCGTGGAAATTTATTACAAATTGGCCGATAGAAAGTAGAGAAAATTTGACATTCATTATAAGGTTTTCGTCAGAATGTGAGAATAATATCATTTCTAGGCTCTCGCGGTATCTTCTACCGGCGATCCAGCTTCTCTAGTTATAAGGTTAAATCTGAAATGCCATTTAAAAGTAAGGAGGATATTTCGAAATTTGTCTTTTGATGAAGTGTAAGGAGGGTGTATTGCTTTTCAACTTTGCTTTAGGGTACGCCATTAGTAGGGTTCAGTGAATCCATGATGGCTTGAAATTGAATGGTACACATCAGCTTCTGGTTTATGCCGATGATGATAATGTGTTGGGAGGAAGCGTACATACTCCAAAGGAAAACGCAGAAGCGTCGGTAGTGGGTAGTAAGGAGCTCGGATTAGAAGAAAATTCTGATAAAACTAATTACATGGTTATGTCTCGAGATGAGAATGAAGGACGAAGTCACAGTATGCAGAGTGATAATAGTTCCTTTGAAAGGGTGGAAGAGTTTAAACATTTGGGAAGGACTTTAACAAATCAAAATTCTATTCAGGAAGAAATTAAGAACATATTGAAGTCAGGGAATGTTTGCTATCATTCGGTGCAGAATCATTTGTCTTCCAGCTTGCTATCCAATAATTTAACGTTTAATTATACAGAACTATACTTTTGTCTGTTTTTTGCATGCGTGTGAATCTTGGTCGCTGACATTGACGGTGAAACGTAGGCTGAGGGTGTTTGAGAATAGGGTGTTGAGGAGAATATTTGAGCCTATGAGGGACGAGGTAACAAGGGAATGGGGGAAAAAAACTACATAATGACGAGCTGAATGTTCTGTACTCCTCATCTAATATTGTGGGGCAATAAATCGAGAAGAATGAGATGGGCTGGGCATGTAGCGCGTATGGGGAGGGGAGAGGCGTGTACAGGGTTTTGGTGGGGAAACCTGGGGAAAGAGATCACTGGTGAGACCCAGGCGTAGATGGGAGGATAATATTAAGATGGATCTTCAGGAAGTGAGATGTGGAAGTATGGTCTTTATCGAGCTGGCTCAGGAAGGGGACAGCTGGCGGGCACTTGTGAATGCGGTAGTGAACCTTCGAGTTCCATAAAATGTGGGGAATTTCTTGATTAGCTGCAAACCTGTTAGCTTCTGAAATAGTACTGTGCTGCGTGGAGTAAGTAAGTAAGTAAGGATGATGTAGAATTTGGTGTCCAATGTAAAACAGGACGAAGTGTGAGTCTGTTTTTTTGGAAGCATAGACTGGAGCAAATATTTTGTTAGCATTGCCATTCTCGGATTGTATTATATTTATGGAATTATGTGTGCTGGACTTGGCTGAAACCGTCTTCTCGGAAAACGTACCGATGCATCGCGATGTTCAGAAATATAAACTTATTCGGAACAATTCTAGAATACTTCTTGTATAGAAAATAAACAATGGTCTGCTTTGCCTGCATTCGTAGATAAACATTTCAGATATTGTTGTTGTAGGTTATAATTTAATGCTTCATGTATAATCTGAAGCTTCCGGCGGTTGAATTCAGTAAAATTTTCTCGGGTTAACAGCTGCGTCAGGTTGTTGAATGGCGAGTACACCAACGTTTCCAGAACCTTCTGTGTTCACATCATCAAGGCAGTGAGTTCTCTGATCATTGAGAACAGAATGCTTAATTAAGTACGTGTTACGAAAATGCAGAATTGGATATAGAAACATACTCGTGTTTTGGGATAAATAACAAGAAGCAAATTACCAATAACATCTCTTGCCTTCTTGATGACGGTGAATGAAACCTCTTTTGCAGGGATGTAATTACTGTGCACAATCGAATGATTCGCTACATGATTGTCAAATCCACATTATAGAACCACGCGAGGTATTAGTACAATGTGCTACAAGGTACACGCAATGAAGTAATCATTGATATCTACGTGCTTTTCACTACCTCACCGCAATACTACCGTGAAAGGAGTCCTCGGTACCCATTTGATAGGATGCTGGTTGGGTCCCGAAGCTTGTAAGGACCTTTCGGATATGAGATAAATCTGGATTTGGACTCTGGATCGTCCAGCCCTTAACCTAGGCACTGCAATTCCTACTCAATCCCACCTTAAAGTAGACTGCTTTGTACACCTTAATCTTTAGTTAGTGTATGAGGAGGTGTTTGGAACTGAAGGTGTTTATGTTCTGCGGAATGTGCAAGAACGCTTGTGTTCGTCGGGGCATACATTTTTCAGTGTAAACCCCACTGAAGAAAAAATCCTGAAAACGCCTGTCATAAATAGACCCGCGGATTTTTATGTTTATGCGAGTATTCCGCCATTATCTTACGTGAAGAAATTGTTACATTGTTATTTGGGAGTGGATAAGGCCGAACAATCATGTGTGTGCCTATCTTACAATTCAGAATGTCTTCCGAATTAACCCTAGGTATGTATGTATGTATGTATGTATGCATTTGTGTATGTATTTATGTATATATGTATGTATGTATGCATGCATGCCTGCATGCATGTATGTGTGTGTGTATGTATGTATGTATTTTTTCTTTAATTATGATTTATTGAGCATGCTCCACTACCCTCGGTAGTACTACATGCCGTTTAACCAGCTATGTACATTGATTTCATACTTTCAGATTGTCAAAGTCTATTGATTCAATGAACGCACAAAACTCCTTCTTGTGCT
>Ga0123352_10019154_pt1 | contig 10914 bp, 4 predicted proteins | sample TergutLab28metaG_FD_89700 | JGI IMG/M metagenome (GOLD analysis project Ga0123352, IMG submission 89700) | Labiotermes labralis P1 segment gut microbial communities from Petit-Saut dam, French Guiana - Lab288 P1 | ecosystem: Host-associated > Arthropoda: Insects > Digestive system > Gut ... | reverse complement strand
TTTATATTGTAGTGCTTGTTTTGGTAGTCTGTCTGTGTCCATCCTCTGTACGTGTTGTAGCCACTTTTTCTGGTACTGTTTTATTTCCTTTACTGTGTTCTGTACTCCCGTTTTTTGCCTAATGCATTGATTCTTTTTTTTTAAATCTAGTTTTGTTATTCCAAGTAAGTGTCTCAAAAATTTCATCTGTGCTGCTTCTAAACGTTGTTCATGCAGTTTTTATAAATTCATTATTAACTATTTCCGCGTTTCACCCTATCCCAGCGGCCGCGCGGTCTAATGCATTGGTCTGTAGCAGTTTGCTTGCTGGGACTGTTGGTTCAAATCCCGCCGGGGGAAATGGATGTCTGTATGTTGTAAGTGTTGTGTGTTGTCAGGTAGAGGTTTTAGTGTCGGGCTGATCACTCGTCCAGAGGAGTCCTACAGAGTGTCTGAGTTTTATTTTGAAGCCTCGACGATGAGGAGGCACTGGCCCACTAGGGACTGTGGCGCCATAATGAAATCAACGTGTCATTCGACGGCACATTTTCTAAATTTGTTACAGCGCCGTAAAATATATTGAATAGAAAATATACTATATGCCTACGTCATTAGTCCTGCTGCTTGTTTCTTGGTGACACAAATATAACTATATTACACACATCAAGCCAGAAATATACACTGTAAAGTACAGTATTCCATTCATAATAAAAGAGACCTACTTAATGTCATGCGACAATATTATTTTAACGACGACCTGCCTTAGTAGCAATTTATGACTTTCGAGTTTTTTTTAAAGAAAGTAAAGGGTGGTTATTTTGAACCAATATGTTCCAAAAAGTAGCTCCCAAGGTAGCATTTGGTCCTGGCCTCTAAAACTCCTTCAAGTAATAAATTAGGATGTGAATTTAATGCGGACGGACACAGAGTTCAATCCTTATGTTTTCAGTACATAAGGAAAAGCGTCTAAATGACTGTTTTCTTAGGTTCATGTTAATACACCTTATTTTGTAGGTGAAGTTTGTCATGGATTATTCGTTAGTCCTTCCAGAAAATTACCCTAAGATATGTCACAGTCGATTTCTCTCTCAGATTTTCTTAGCAAACTTATATAAATTTTTCATGACACATGATGACGTAATAGCTGATATAGCGTTATTGAATGAGTTACGAGGAAATGTTTTTCTTTCCGACAGGCAAAAAGTTCGACTAAAAAATCTACAATTTTTGCCCATACGTCCCCCCCCCCCATTTTTCTCGTTACTGCTTTCTTTATTATTTGAATTCTTCATTTTCCAGCAACTTAACGTTTTTTATTTTTTGCGCCACAGCCCCCAGTGGGCCAGGACCTCCTCATTCACGAGGTTTCTAGATCACACACAGCGACGCACCACAATCGGTAGGACTCCTCTGGACGAGTGATCAGCTCGTCGCAGAGACCTCTACCTAACAACACACAACACTCTCAACAGACCGACATCCATGCCCCCGTTGGGGTTCGAACCTACAATATTAGCAGGCGAACGCCCGCAGACCTACGCCTTAGACCGCGCGGCCACTGGGACGGGCAACTTAACGATCTTGGCAAGTTTTAAAACTTTCGATGCCGCGCGCATCAAACACGATAAGCCCATCCAGTCCTTTCTGTATCGACTAGCAATAAAGGTCTTTATTTTGGCTCATTTCGGCAGATTACGAGTAAACCGCATAAGAAAATAATGGTACAAATAACTCTGACTCCACGTTTTCAGTACCACTGTTTGGCAGTCTGAGTATGATAGTGACAAAGAAGCTTCCTGAAAGACTATGATAAACATAACTATACAGCACGATCCATGGAAGGAGCCTTTAGTTTTTGGCGGAGGGTGTACATATTCTCAACAGCACCAAGAAAATCTACATTTTACATTATTTGGACTTGGCTTGTTGTCGATAGGTCTGTTGTATATGGCATACGAAGCTGAAATTTGATGGTCTGTATGGTCTAAACACAGTCCACAACAAGCATGGCACCACAGTACGAAAAATTGGTAGACTTTGCCGTTTTGGTAAATGATAACTGTACTTTATTATGATTACTACAGCGACAGTCAAGCTTGCATGGAATTCTGTGTTTTAATGGCTTACAAAATTTTCGGCAGTACTTTATGAAACTGCCAAAAAAAATTAGTCTACATCTTTCTTAAAAGAACTCTGAACGTGATGTAATCGATAGCAGTGTGTTCAAACTGTACCCTACCACAGCTAACGTGGAGTATGGCTCACCTGTGTAGAAGGCGTTTGACCAAATGTTCATTTCTGAAGGTCATTATTTTTCATACAGAGACGGGTGGAATTGTATATATAAGCCATCTCTGCCAATGTAGTAGTATGACAAATCAAGCACTCAACCCCCTTCCGTCCACCTGTGTTCCTCATTACCCATCATTCACTATCAGAAAAGAGTGACGATCGAATAACGCGTTGTTTCTCCTGAGCACAGAAAGCGGGTTTGTGTTCGTTGTGATCTAATTAGGTGTTAGATAAAGTGAGATAAATAAATAAATAACCAAAATACGCGTGTGTTGTTTCTGATGTGCTACGTTTGTATTTATGCAGTTATTTTTGTGATATTAACATACGTACAGAGCTTACTGTGTTTGTGCCAGAACCATTTTGTTCCTGATTTACTGAAGCCTGAGGTAGCGAAAAGAAACCGCCAATGAAAGGTAAAGTGACTGTCTTTATTTAATGTATGATGTTAGTTAATCCAGTGTATAGATTCAGGTATCTGTGCAAACAATAACCAGAAGCCTACGTATGTTACTGAAAATCCTATGTTGAGCTAAGTTTTATCAGCAAGTGGGACGCGTTGGATTTGACGTAATATGGGACAAAAAGTCTCGAAAATAACAATCTCCATTAACGATTACTACAACGCTATAATCAGGGGTACACAAATCCTGGGCACCACGTCCCACTAGCGACCGAATTTTGTATCACGACACCTAATACACGAGGGTCATCAGATTGAAAACTGCTTCAAATTAGGCTTCTGGCGTCTAGAATTTCAAGTGTCTTCAAAGATTCTGGAAAATATGTTCACCCCTGACTACCATCTACTCCAGTGTGAAGGAATAAGGGTAGCTCATCTGGTATAGTGATGAGGTTACGGACTGAACATCCGAAGAATTGCTTCTCGATTTCCGTAAGGGAAGTGATTATTTGTATTAGAACCTCAAGATTGATTTTGGGACCTACCCTCAATCCCACTCAATAGTCACGAGGGATATTTTTCTAGGAATAAAACAGCCGGGGCGTGAAACTGACTATTCACCACCCTATAATGCCGAAGTTAAGGAAGCGTGGATCAATACTGCCACTCTACCACGTGCCTTCATTGCGTGCAGTTTACCTTACTTAAATGTACATGTACACTTTTTGGAAAAAGTTATTTTTACTGAGTTTGTAACACGGGCTTTTTTTTTTGTTTCTTTTTTGTTAAAGGGACGTATGGAAGGCAAGATTAAAATGCCGATCGCAACTGAAATCCAAATATAAGATAGTTTTTCGTGTTCGGTGATAAATGTTGTGACAGGGGGAGAATAACTTTCATTGGTACACGAGGGGTCGCAAATTTTACACTGAAGATGGGCTAGCATCAACTAATTAACTGAGGAAACTGATTCTTTTGGACACATTCAATCTCGGTACTATGCCTCTGAGACTTGCGCTGTTCAGGGTTATTTTACGCAGCGATTAGTGGTATTTCTTCCCGACGTTTCGGGACAACCTTGCGGTCTCATATTCAGGGCTCGTGTTTTCTTTGATTCTTGACCCCTGAAGGTGAGCCCGATATGTTGTCCCAAAACGTCTGTCAGAAATTACCACTACTCGCTGGGTAATAACCCAAAAGAGTGCAGCTCTCACCTGCTTCGTGTGGGAAGCCTGAAATCACGCACATGTCTCTGTTTCTTTTACGTTACATTCTTACGCTGCTTTTGGAATAATTCAGCTGCTATCTAATTATGCTATAGTGACAGTGTATTTCTTGATTCTTAGACAGCTGTTACTTTAATACAAAACGTTATCGTATGAAATTATTTCTGTTAGGTTAAGTTTTTAACCTAAGTGAAACAAAATAATCTTGAAAGTGACGCCGTAAAATCTGGTAGACGACCACAGTTTCGAAGGAACCTACTGCATGCATATTCTAACAGAAATATATAGGTTATCCGTTTCGTCCGAAACGTTCGTAAATTTCTACCAGTCTTCATGGCGTCACGTCCCAGACAACTATTATTTATATGGTATACATTTATAGGTTGTCTCGATGATGATCATGAAGATTGTAGCAGCGATGGAAAGGCAAATTTCATGCTCTAGGCCTATTTGACTTCTGCAGAATTGTACACTTTCATCACTTTGTACGCTTGGTGTATAATATCTGTGCTGGTGGTTTCGTGTGATTTAATATACACTGCTTGGGTACGACTTGTGTTCGGTTTCCATTTCACGTCTGAGTGATGTTTGGTAGAAGGCTTCGGGAGGGTAGGGGTTTGGAGGGGAGGCGAGCTGGGGACGGTTAGTATGAGAAGTTGCTGAAGAAGTCTACAGTTGTGTCAGCAGACCGTGCGTCTGGTTAAATAGTTCGTACAATTACAGTATGTACCTCAAGGTGAAACATTTAAACAAGTACACGTAATTCCGAAAATACATGAAACCTACTTTCCAAATATAGATTGTTACTTTTGTTACTTTAATTTCTCATCTGAAATATTAATTACCTACCCAGAGGTAATACAAAGGCCTATGTTAATTTTCAGTTTCAGCCAGTAACTGCATCACTTTTACACTGCGTCAACTAAGAACGAGTTCCACTAGGACTTCAAGGGGAGTAGGATCAAAAAATTACAATAATTTCCATTTTAAGTACATGTACGGACCGCCCTATATTGAAATGTAAACGGCGCGACAGTTTTAGGCGCGTTCGCAATATTTCGTAAAGCGACTGTTAGCTTCGTCATGTCTGTCTGTCTGTCCGTCCGGTCACCCGTCTGTCCGCATGCAACAACTCGGCTCCCACTGGGAGGATTTTCATGAAATTTGAATATTTAATCAGTTTCATCAAAATTCGACGAAAAAACGGGTACTTTCCATGAAGACTAAAATACGTTTTTCATCATATCGCCCTCAAGTCTTCTTAGAATAAGAAATATTTCAGACAAAATCATAGAGAAAATTAAAGAACACGTTTTATGTTGAATATTTTTTTTTTCGAAAACTTGACGTTTATGAGATAGCTTAGAAAAATATTGTAAACCTTCAAGCCACAGATGACAATATGACGCATGCGCATTGCATGCTGGATACCTAAGGCTACAAATACTCTGAATATGTAACACATATTCCTTTTTCGCAGCAATAAAGGTCGCACGGACACGCAGTTGCGTTATACGCACACCGTCTTGTTACAAACAATAATTTTTGTTGTTAATACTTAGTAACGATTCCTTTTTTAAGTGCTCTCATTTTTTTTACAAAAATTCTGCTGCGGGCAGGTGCCTGGCTCGTCATTACCACTGCTACAGCTCATGCTTGCAACACGCACAGTTTACTTGACTTGTCTTTCACAAGAAGGTCAATGGGTTGAGACAATCGATCGTGAAAAAGAAGAAGAAGAAAGTAGAATACAAGAAAAAGCTGCTCGAACTTTTAAAGAAGAAATTATATTTTACTGTTTTTATATAAAAAGCAAAGTTAGAGAAAGCGTTCTTTTAAGCTGAAAACACAGCTGGTAGCTTCTTCACGCAAATTGAGATAGTGTCGTACATAAGCACTCCAGACCCACATTCACTCGAGATTACTTTGGTCGATCAATGGATTTTAAAGTTTGCCTTGAATCTAAAGTCTTCAGTTCTTCACTGTTGGCGTAAAATAGATGTAAGGCAATAGTGAAAGACCTGCATTGTGCTTTCTAGAAATACGGTTGCGCCTAATCTTGTGTGAAAGTTGGATTTAGGGAGTCAAATTTTGAAGTTTTGTTTGCAACACTACGTAAAGGCAATTACAAAAACTTCTTGTGGAAAAGCCTATATTTGACTGTCAGTAAACCAGCAGTATAATACTATAATGAGAGTCAAGATAAATTTCCGCTCAGAGTAGTTAAACCATTAAAATGTTTTGAAACTCGAGGGTAATTCCCCTCCCCCCCCCCCCAAACTGTTAATCTGTCTTGTGTGTTGCTTACACAATGTGCACAAAATTATGACACACATTCATAGTCTGCACGTTTTATCTCGGCAACTGTTTGAAAGTGCTGAAATTAAATTTGGTATTTCCAGTCTCTAAACTGCCTGTTCAGTTTTAACTGACTGTAATTTTGCTAATTTTGTAACTCATAATCCTACTTTTCCGTAAGGCTGAAATAATATTCTATTAAATTTTCAACCGCTTTTACCGTAAAACTTTCGTGCTTTTATCTCTCACACTTCCTTACTCGGCATTCCCTTTCAGTTGCTTTAAATCGTCCGTCTTATTGTCAATTTCCCGCTTCCTTGCTCCCTCTCTATGCGTGAAAGAAGTTTAGTTCAAATATCTTTCAGGATTTTAATGTGTATCAGCCTCGTTGTGTTAACACAGATATATCAATGAAACATTCAGTCTATACATACCGCTTTATTATGGTGATCTAAAAAAAACTACTTTTCGGTTGTGTAAGACAACTTCGTATTTCAGAAGTTCATGATGAAGAAATTACATAGCTATAGCAGTACCTTCAATAATAAAACTTAAGGACGAGATCTCGCCCTTACATGTTTGTAGAATTACACTTAGGAAACATTTTTGCACTATTTAAAAGTATTGTGAAATATTATTAAAATATAAAATTATAAAATTCTTCAAGTTGGATATAAATCCGCAGTAAAATTTCCCATAATTGATGATCGGTAGGCCTCGCGGGCGATTGAAATACGAAAATGATGAGCTCATAGTGCGCTAGTGATATAGTAACAACGGTATCTGTTACGTTTCAGATAACCCAGATCTGTTACAAAAATTTGAATTCATCTGACTATTCGACTTCGATGCTCGCTGAGTTAGTTTCTTTAGTGTTAACCTGACACGTGTCAGCACAGTTACTAAGCTATGGACTGGACAACCGAGAGATCGTGGTCTGATTTCCGGCAAGGGCGATAGCCATTTGTCCAAAACGTCCAGGCCGCTTCTGGGAGGAACTTAACCTCCTCTTCAATGGGTAGCACTAGCTGTTTTGCCCACCGGTGGAAGCTTGAAGCTTATCACATACCTCCGTCTAGGGACGAAGTTAAGAATGAGCGGCTTTATATTGTCTCTTCCCCATTTGCCTTAATGGCCTGCAGCGGGACAAATTTTGCCCGTAACTTTACGTATGCATAACGTTCAGTGGAAGAACAGGCAAATTAGCAAGTTTCTGTTAGATATGAAATATTTCACGAATGTTAAGAGCTACCGGTGTTCAGCTAACCCTAGATTTCCCATAAGTCCTGGATCTCGCCAACCTCATTTCCTTGCGCAACCTAATCACAAGATGAGGACGGATTGCTCGTGCCCTCTAAGCACGCAATGAACACGTTCCACTTACATCTAACCTTGCGGATGTGTAGAAACGCGTTTGAATCGACTGTTTGTTATTATCTTGCGCAGTTTACTTTGCAAGCAGAGCAACCACTTTGCCAAGCACTGTTAGGCCATTAACATAATGGTCATGATACACATCATCAGCCTGTATGGTGCTGATGTCAGAGCTGCCTACGTAATTCGAAACGCTTTCTTTGTGTTTCGCTTCACTTAACATTTTAATGTAAACTTCTTCTTTTATAAGTTATTTCGGAAGTTCGCCTCATAGGTCTTCCTTTTATGTATTATATGCTTTAGACATTCCACTAATTAACCAGAGCAGCTCATTTCTCTTTCTTGCAGGATGTGCAGAAATTGGACGCTTAATTGGGAAGTTATGTTCTCTTATTTTTGACGTTACATTTCAGTCGTAATGCAAACAAACACTTATGGTATGCTACTTGTTTGGTGCCTGTCATTACAACGTTTGACCCAAGAACTTCGTATAAAGATTTTGTTAAAGCAGTTTATTATGACGTCACACACGATTTCGTAAGCAAGTGGCCTCATGGAAACCGAGAAAGCGTTGCTTAGGGAAGTGTGACGGTACAGTGTTCATGTATTTTGTATTAAAAAAAAACTAAAATATAAATTACATATATTGTAACCTAATCTTAGTTGTAAATGAGGAGTAATAACATGAATCGGAAGTCTATATAGTGGGTGCTACGTCTGTTTCATGCCCAACATTATTTCTACGTAAATTATGCTCTTCAGTAAAGAGCGTTAAATTCAGTAGTAAATAGTAATACAAGGCTTGCTGCATTAACTTGATATCAGAATAATGTACGTTAGAGTAACAAGATTTGTGATCACTGTAAAGAATACTTGGGTTCAAAAAAGTGAGGAACTACTTTCCAGACTGAGAGGGTGCCAACTTCTGAAACTAAAAACGGCAGTGCACCAAACGTTACGGGCTAATAGATGGTACTCCAACATTTTAGTCCGAAATTCTTGGTGTCAAATATGTGCTCGACGGCCGACTATCCATTCTAACTTTTGTCGTGATCATACTCCGTCTATCTAGGAAAATTCAGGTGGGGGCAATAACTTCTTACATTATTATTTTTAAACTCATTACGAAATAAGCTACTGTTAGACGCTATAAAGTCTGAACTATTGGCAGTGTCATTAAATAAACAGTAAATAATATATAAATAAATAAAATATGGGGAACAACTGTGTGTATTTTATATGGCAATTCTTACCACAGTTTTTCACAGACTTACACCTGTAAAGTATGTTCAGTAAAATTCGAAAATAAGCATGCCGTCAAGTGGGGCAGACACAACCTTCCCATCGTGCAGTAGATTTATTTACTTTGTGTAAGCAAAACTCCGTTATTCTGTCGTATTTTTAAAATTGTGTAAAGAAAGAATAAGAAAAACTTTCATGACGTTGTGGATTATATAATTCTCGCTTCCGACAAAAATAAAAAAAAGTGTAACGTCTCTAGTGACTTAAAGATTTTATCCAGTAGTAGGTTCTTTAAACCAGTGATGCAACAATTTTCCAAAAATTTAGAGGCCTCCTCAAGACTTCAGAATTCAGAGTGGTGAAACAAAGGAAGTTCCATACGGAGAACCCACAAACATTAGACGCTACTCTACAGAGATTTAGTCGACCGGGCGATCTAACGCCTGGGATTTGTGCACCCCTGTTTTAAACTCTTATCTGATCTACACTCCCATAGCAATCTGTAAGTAATGTCCACTATCTAGCATTATTCAGAAATATCTGTACTGATGAATTGTTTACTATTACGGAAGATATTTTGTATAAATAAATCACTTGCTATTTGCTATCATCAAGAACAAGCAAACTGGTTTAAGCTGTAATGCTTCTGTCGCCTGTTCGGAAAGTGCTTGTTTCGAATCTCGAGCGCTACACCGACCATACTGATTTAAGAATTTTCGTATTATTCCTCAGTCTCCTCAGGCAAATGGTGAAATTCAATTTAAATTAGGCCATGTAGATTCTTCACAATTCATCGTTCATTCTCAACCGGCCATTCTGCTGTGTGCAGCTCGAGTTACTGAAACGTCAGCAAAGACACAAGGCAAAGCCTGCAACTCGGATCATGGCACTTAATCCTTTGCTTCTTCATTCGATGTCACCGTTTCCTAACGTTGTCTGATCAGTATTTCTTCCTCCTCTTCTGTTTACTGTTTTTTGCTTCTCCCCTTCTTTCTTTCTTCCTTTCTTTCTCTTGTCTTTGAACTCATCTTCCGTTTTACTTACTTCGGTAACACTTTCCCTTGTTTGTTTCTCGTCTTCATTTCTTTCTTTTTTCTTTAAAAACTTCTCCATATACACTTCTTTAATCGAATAAGCCTTGACAGACGGGGGAAAGGAGGGATTTTACTTCAATCTGCTGCTCTACTTGCGGAAAACGCTCGAGTGCTCTGAGGTTTACTTTTATTTTAGATGTTTTATAGTAGATGCTTATAAGTGCTTCTGGGGATGCCGCTGCTTCCATATTCAGAGCAGAAGTTCTACCATAAAATGAAGGCATTGGATTTCTAGGAAACGTCGGTAATTTCCTAACATATTATGCCTATGTGACGTCACGCGTCTGAAGCCTTGAAGTGATGTTTAGTGTCACGGCAGTGGAAACCTCACGCCGCGCACACTCAGGTGCCTTCATTTAAAGAAGAGTGTTGGATATAGAGACTTTATTGCATATGACGCCTAGTTGATTTGTAAATAATTTCGGGCTCTTTTTTGGGCTGCGTACGCCCTGACGAAAGAGGCAGCAGGCGCCTTCGGAACTTAGGTAGTTATTTACCTGTCGATATGACGTCATATCCACAGAAGAACTGAATCTTCATCAACTCCAGTGTGAAAACTTTAATTCCCCCCAGGTGCCGGTCTAGTCATACGGGGTGCTGAGACGTCCATTTCATGATGTTTCCAAACGTTTAGTCCTGAAAATGCGAGTCTGTTTTTGTCTAATGATTAGCATTGCTTGTGCAGTTTGAATCCCTTGTGACATGGCCTTCGTACGTCTTGTACAAGAACATTTCACTCTCTTGTAAGATAACGTGTCACTTTTACGCACTACACAAAAATTACAAATATTTCATTTTCTTGTAATATGTGTCCCTCCTACTGGCTACATAACGCAAACAAACATTTTAGTTTCAGTGGATTTGGTTCTGTTTTGAGAATCACATTTTTTACATTTGTTCCCAAATATCTCAACTGTTCCACCCTTTCAAAAGATGTATTACCTATCTTTTTATCGTGATTTTGTCCTGGATGTTGATCTCGAGACATGGCCATACAGGCCTGTTT
>Ga0123352_10019153_pt1 | contig 10914 bp, 8 predicted proteins | sample TergutLab28metaG_FD_89700 | JGI IMG/M metagenome (GOLD analysis project Ga0123352, IMG submission 89700) | Labiotermes labralis P1 segment gut microbial communities from Petit-Saut dam, French Guiana - Lab288 P1 | ecosystem: Host-associated > Arthropoda: Insects > Digestive system > Gut ... | reverse complement strand
TACAAACAGTTTGGAACGAACTCGATTATCGTGTTGATGTTTGTAGAATCACAAAGGGTGCACATATAGAGCACCTGTAAGGTATGTAACAAAAACTGGAGTGTTGTTCTATTAAATAAAAAATATATATACTGCTATCTCAAGTGTATTGTGTATGACAAGTTGTTAAAACCCCGACAGGCATTTCGAATAACCCTGTATTTGTAATAAAGGTAATAAGCCATAATTTTGCTTATGTTTAATTTCATGAAGATACAACACGCCATTCTCGTATGAAATTATGTTCTTCAGGGATATTACGCAGCAATAGTGATAATTCCTTACCGACGTTTCAGAACAAAATCTCCATCCCATCTTCAATTCGAGTTTTGGGATTTCTTGTTCCATTTTCCAGAGTCATGATTTCCAATTCTTGAACTTCTTGACCCTCGAAGATGGGACCGAACTTTTGCCCGAAACATCTGTAATAATTTACCACTCTATGCTTATAACATCTCTGAAGAGCGCAGATATCATCTGCTTCTCGGCGGAAGCGTGGAATCAGGCAGCCTTGTATGCACTCCATAGCTGATTGCAGCAGAGTTTATACTACGAAAATTTGGATATTATCAGCATATAAGAAGCGTCAAGAGTGTTTAATTACAAAACGGAAATCATTAATAGATATAATAAGGAGGAGAAAACCCGTGACGAATCCTCGTCAACACCCGCAAGGACTTTGAAAGGTGAAAGGCACATAGGAGGACTTAAAATAATTACCGAAGAAGAAGAAAAAGAAGGAGAAGAAGAAGAATGTTATGGTGATGGTGGGGGTGAAGAATACGGCGATTGTGATCATGATGACGATAATTATGATGATGATAATAATAATAATAATAATAATAATAATAACTGCGATCTCCATGTCTGCTGAGAGTCTGAAATCTCTGTAAGATTATTTTAAAGTAGACCAGTACAGAAAATTCTGTGCTTGAATCACAACAACAGCGGCTGTAGCACATTGACACACAAATATGTCAGCAGCAGTGGACCCGTAGCAGTGGTCTGTCGGAGTTTCATAATCATCCAGAGCCAGGAGGTTTTTTGAAAGGAAGTTGTACATGACAAGGAGTTTGCGTCGGTTTTAAACTTTATCGCATTACGTACAGTTACCAACGCGATAGTGTCATAATTCACTGGACTCTTGTAATGTGCACTATTCGAACATGGTCATCGTGTGAAAATACGCGCGTTGCTTTCCATCTGCCTTACACTTTACTTGCGTCTGACTTGTACGAATGTTCTCGGTTGAGTGAACGATGAAGCTGTTTGCCGTATTATTGCGAAACGTGCGGTCACTCGTGTTGTGCAGAACCATCCTTTTGGCTGCTCCAATTCCTTTCGGTTCTTCACGTCATGCTTCTCTTCTTTGACAGGTTTCAAAGTTGAGTGTCGTTCCCCGAGAGACACCTCCCCCATTTTTTTGTATCCAGTTTTTCTTTAACGTGAGTAGAAAAATTGTATTGTATTGTTTAACAATTTATTTATTATATACTGAGCAGCAGTTGAGTTTCAAACATATTTTAGTCCAGAAGTGCACAAATCCCGGGCGCTGGGTCCTCCTTGCGACTAAGTTTCCTACGTTCGCGCCTAATATTTGTGGGTTCACAGTATGGAATTTGTCGCGTGTCACCAATCTGCCGAATTTTGAGGTGGATTTTAGTTATCTGAAAACTTTGCGTCCCGTTGTTAGCCTTTTTTAAAATGAGAGTGAAACTTGTCTTCAGGCTGTAAGGGACGGAGGGTATTTGAGAACAGCATACTGAGGAAAATATTTGGACCTAATGTGGCAAAACAGTGGTTGCTTAAAGACTGTGTAATAAAAATCTTCAGGATTTGTGCTTTACAAGATAGGCTTATTATTACGGATAAAGGCAGGAGCTTTGAGATGTGTGTGTGTGTGGGGGGGGGGGGGAGAGGGGAAATGTTTAGGCGCTTTAGAGTTTAGGTCTTGGCACTTGAGGTTGATATGGATGGAAGAGAAATCACATGTAGAGAAGATGCAGGCATATAGAGTTTCAAAATTTAGTCTGGAAGCGAAGACAACTTTGGAAAACGGGGCGTACATGGCAGATAATATTAAAATGGATCTTAAGGACAGGTACAGAATGTGAAGGTATGACCTAGGTCAGTGGGGTTCAGGATACAGTTGTAAAGGTGTCAACGAACTTCCGGGTTTCGTAAAAGGAGGGGAATATCTTGCCTACTTGAGCCACCACTAGTTTCTTAAATTCTAAATAGTGTATAAGTAATGCTACATTGAGTGTCAGTTATCCAAGCTCGTTTTGCGAGGCTATAAAGTAAAGTGACTGCATATAGTGATTACCCTGTTTACCACTTGTTATTTTGTGCTGTGGTATTAAGTTGTTATGGCGATTGTCTGGCGTTACAATATCCGTGCCATGGCTCAAGTGGTTAATCGTCGTCTTCCGCCTCTGAGGTCCGGGTTCTGTCCCAGGACCGTCCGCGTGTCGTTTGTGGTGGACAAAGTGGCTCTGGGAAAGTTCTTTCTCCCAGTACTTCGGTGTTTCCCAGTCATCATCTGTCTAACAATTTTCATAGTTATAATTCATTTATCTGCCACCGATTCTCTGTAATCTGGCGATTTTCAGGGTCGTTAAATAAAACACCTCTTGCTCGTGCCTGACATGGCCGCCCACCATAGTAGTAACTACTGTTCTCAACTGACGAGAACATCTTGGACCTTGACAACCCTTTTCTTCGGGTTGACAATAAGGACAAACATACATACAGGACCTGACAAAAACATAATTTTCATCATTTAACCGATCGTTTTCCACTCCTAGCCATTTTTCAGGTGTTAACTTTATAAGAAGCCCAAAGAAAAAACTCTGCACAACCCTGACCAAACAGAACACGGCATAAAATAATTGTATTAACTCGCGTGCAAAAAAACAAAACTCAGTTTCACTTTAGCCCTCTGTATTTTCAACTGCAGTGCATCGGTTTTCTGTTTGTGAACTTCTAACCGCCTAGCTTAACCAGTGCCACCGCTGTCAATGCCAAAGCCGTTCTCATGAGTCAACACCAGTACTAGTGCCATTATATTTCGCGACAGTTATACTCTGGTACCTTTGAAGACAGGTCAGACATGATGGATAGACCCCCTGTTGACCTCATTTCGGAGGAACTATAGGATACCGTATTAATCAATACTTTGTATTTCGGTCTAAAATACAACCGTATGCAAATGATCGCCAGTGACGCTGTTAAACCTTTAGTATGTGTGTATAGACTTGGGCGAGCCTTATCAGGATCATAAATTTTGTCAGACTGTAGATGCATGTAAATTACCAGATTTAATAGAAACTAGGGCCTAGATGTTAATACGGATAATTTCCTCTGCCATGTAAGTTGTGGAACTTACGTAGGCCTGCGTATTAACCTAGAGTTTTTAACTTTAATACTTCCGTTACTGGCCACAGGAAAGGCACGGTCGCATCTCCACAGCGCAAACCACTGCGAAGGTCAAATGCAATCTGCGCAGTCAGTGCCTGTACATAGGTAATGAGCCCTATATCAGGAAAGATAAAAATCGGGCGAAGAAATGTATAAAATGTAAAACGCTTGTATAAATGTAGAACCAGATTTTTCCAGTGTTTACATTTGTTGAACTTCACGTGATATTTACATTTCTTGTTCAGTTATTTTAGATTTATGTACAGGGGTGCTGATAAGTCCTTAGCCCGACCAGGAAGGAAACAAGCTATTGTTTCTGTCAGAATTGCGTGAATTTCCTTCGGCGCCTTGCCTTGCAGGAAAAGAAACTTGATGACATCTCGCATCTCGATTTTGTTGAAATCGCGCACGTCCCTGACATGCTTCCGAGCTTATTTCCTTCCTGGTCGGGCTAAAGACTTATCAGCACCCCGGTACGTTGCTAATGAATGTACGTGTATGGAACGGAATATAATTCCGCGCTTTACGCAGTTCTTACAAGCCGGATGGCATTTCGTATTTCAGGTGGACACAAATAGTGCATTCATGTATCATAGGAGTTATTACTGTTGATACTGGAGGTCATACATTGGTCACCAATGCACATAACGTTACTAGAAGTGCTCAGAAGCCTATATTGTTTGAATAATTTTATTGGGACTGCTGTTAGGAATAACTGAAAATGTGCATGTGAAATTGAACATTCGATAAGAGTTTGATATTTATATGACCGTTATTCCTTATGTCAGTACATCTCCCTGCTCTTTAGGTCATTGACTTGCAGTGAAGTGAGTCGGCTGCATCAGCAAGTACACTTGACTTACTATTGACGATGGAAATCATATAGAGGAAGACCAAATGAAGGACTTGTTTGAACTACAACGTGTTGATGCAAGACATTCAAGATTTTTTTTTACTCCCCCATAGACGAGCATGGTGAAGCCACAAATATGCTAATGAGATCATCTCATACATACATGAGCTTCTCTGTAGCAGCAGGTGGCAAGCTCCGAAGACCTGTCTACGTATGTCGATCTGATGCCTAGGGCCAGCTGAGAGATTCCACGGGTCATCGTCTTCGGCATTCGACTGGGCTTCTGCTACATGTTTTGGTGTTGTCGAAGATGGGAGAGGGGGGGGGGAGGAGCTGTTAGGCACTGGCATGTGTAATCACTGCATGAATTCGTCTTCAGAACTTTTGCACGGTTCTGACACTGCTTCTCTGAAATTAGTCGAAGAGTCGATTAATTACATTTCAGAAACGTCTCGTTACTTCTTAACCTTTTGACGCCTAATATCAACTATAGTGGTCGTACCGCACCCCTAACCTCTAAAGTTGCATTTTATATATGTATTCAACAAATATAGGTAATGAATATTTTAAACATGGTATAGACTATCCGATTTTTTTTTTCTCTGCAAAATGCAGTTTGTTTCATATTTCTAACGTATTTGGTTCCTCTATTAGTCACATTTTATATACAGGGTGTGCTAAATTTAAAAAAATAATTCCGGCGCCAAAAGGTTAATCGATTGACTTCAGTTGACGGAGTAGAATTTGGTAATTTAATCAGTAGGCTAATCGCCGCAAATACTTGAAACGCGTCTTCTCCATTAACAGACTAAATCCGCATGATAATTTGTTTACAAGGGACACATTTATTATAAACAGGTGTAATTATCAGTACGACGTAGTTCCCACATACGGGAGGCGTCTTTAAATGTGACTTACTGAAGCTATGGAAAGAAGTCCCGTCGCTGGTGGTAATGAGAGCACTAGAGTCTCCCCCCTCCATCTCAGTCTACTATTTTGTCCCTTCTGACCTCTAACATCCAGCCCAAAGTGCTTGTCGCTTTTTAAGTATATCGGGTAGTTGTCATTACCTGTATTAACGAGAAAGGTACAGCTTGACAACTGCAGAGGAATATAGGGATGTAGGCCAAGCTGATGGAGGAAATGAAATAGCACGTAGGACGTATACAGGATGTTGAAAAATGGAACTTATTTCCATAGCCTCAGTGTAGCTACTTTAGCAGACAACTTGAAGGGGGGTGGGTTGGGGAGAGGGGGTTAAGGGAACTTACGCCTGCTTAAGGTTTTTCTTTGGCCTGGACATAAGGCCAAATGACTACACTGTGCATTTTACCTGTCAGTAATTCTGCCGAGTGTATGAGAAAATTACTGAAGAAACGTGTGTAATGTAACTGTGGTTACTTATGGGATAACTGCTAGGCGAAGATGAATAGAAATTCAGGCAATAAGCCCTGTAGATGGTCATTATGTGTGGAGAACAGCGTTCATAGGTTTACCGCTCTAAACATGGTTCAATCTCGCAACAGGAAAGGCATTACTAAACCTATAATGACGCTTGTATTCTTTACACAGTCATGATTTTAAAATGATAGACTTAAAAGTTCACGAACTGACATATAACAGGTAGGGAAAGATGGAGTGCGGCAACAACAGAAAGCGATCCCAATGGAAAATGAACGTAATCTCTTGAAATTTATATAATGCCTCACGATCAGCTTTTTGGAAGGGGGAGGGGTACCGTTTCTCCACTAGCTTCAACCAATGGAAAGGTTAGATGACTGACGTAACACGTCATTATCTTACAAAGTTGTATCGTAGTGTGTTTGCGCTTCCCACCCCACCGCATCTCTTTGCCACCCACTCAACTTGATGACTCCTGATCCTTCGGCTAGTACATAAGAAAGCCAGGCACTCCCACACTCATCTCAGACATGATGCCTTATGGCTTGTGATAGGCCGACAGTTGCTTTGCTGTTTCAATAGTTTGGGTTGTCAGGGGCGGTGGGGGGGGGGGGTGGCTAGCTTGCAGACAAATAAAACCTGCCGGTCGGACATTCCCGCAGCACAGCAAAAGATATAAAAATGAAACACACAAAAGACGGTGGAGGAATCCCTAAGACAGGGGTGAAAACCCTATACTAATAATGAGGTTAAAATTTGGACAAATATTTTATTCCTTCCATGATTCTAAAACTGTCGGTCTGCCTTCCTCTGCCATTTACCGTATATTGTCGAATCTAATCCGCACCGTTTTTACAGCTTCAGAGGGCTAAAAAATCAGATGCGGATTAGAATCGCGGTCGTGAGCTGGACTTTGGAAAAATGATACAGCCGCTGTACGTGCCGTAAGAACAATGCAAAAATTTATTATGCTATTTATTATTTATAATATTATGTAATATTTATAATTTATTATTCATCAGACTCGCCGTAATCACTCATAACTGAATCGTTATCCGTCACCCAGTCACTATCATCTTTACCTTCACCATCACTCTCCCATAGGTGCGGATTAGAACCGCGAACTAACTTTTTATTCGTTTAAGAAATCGGCAAAAACTAGTGCGGATTAGATTCGGGCGCGGATTAGATTTAAGAATATACGGTAGTTCGTCAACTTCTTCCTTTCGTTTGTCATTCCTTTTCTGAATGAGGAATGTGTTAGGTAACATAAGAATCGACCAACTTTTCTCTACATTCTTATTTTTTTTCCTAAATTTCTCTCCCATTCCTCATCCCCTTACCCCTGTTTTCTTTCTTCACATGATGTAACACACGTCAGTTTCCAAGCATCTTTTTTGCCCGCCTTCCTCCATCTCTTGTCTGCTTTTTCACCCTTTCCGTCCATTCCCTCCAGATGACAAAGACCAAACAAACCAGCTGAAGTCATCGGGCAAAGATCGAGACGTGTTCGAGCCAGAAACAGACACTGTGACGATAGAGCGATAGAGCGGTCGAAAGGAAGGTTGTTGGTGATGAACTATTGCTTAAGCTGAAGACGTGACGGTCTGGCCCTCGAGGCGACCTCGGTGGTCACCCGCGAAGAACTAACTCTTCATGTGAGAAAAGGATGGACGATTGAGGCAGTAGATGATGAGGATGCCGGGTGGTGGTTTGGAATGATGTGAACCAGAAAGAAAATGTTCGTGGGTTGAGGATTGGTTCTTCTGTGCGATTGAGTCGGCAGATAATGGCAGGCAGAGAAGCCGTCACGAACACAGAGTTACTTCGGCGGAAGGAAGGGTAAAAAAGACTTGAAACAAACCTTTCTTCCCCTCAAGGTGTTACACAGACAGCCATGAAAAATAATGCAGAGTTGAGAGATATTGGACTGGGCCAGGCCATATGGACCAAGCTGCTTGTCGGGCTAAATTTGAGATGGGTGGATTGATGGCCAAGCTAGAACAGTGTTATTGTGCGGACGAATGTTCGGTAAAGTTACGTACATTTTGCGCGCTTTATGATTCAGTCAGTAGGTCTATGTTATGAACACAAGTGCTATGAGGTCCCTGTACTAAAGCTTCTCTAGGTCTTGCATAATGTCGCGTGGAAAGTGCCAATAAATCTTCACTTCCAGTTCAGAGATAAGTATCTGTTTAAAGCAATTTTATTTCCCCTGGATTAAGGGCGTTTGAAGTCACTCGAGAAAGTTAAATTATAATAAATTATTATTATTGTTGTGACAACCATTATTATTATTATTATTATTATTATTATTATTATTGAGGTGGTGGTGGTGGTTCTATGTGTCTCCTGTAATTTACGTCATTACTAAGCACAGAAAACTACTCGTACAAATCCAATGTTTATTAGCTTACTCCTCTACATGCGGTTCGGATCATCTCGCATTTGGTCTTCCTATCTATCCCTCTCCCTAATTAACTAACCAAATCCGATTATACGCCGGTTCAGTCAATTCCATCTTGCCAAAATCTCTCCCCCTAGCGTGTGCTTTAAATGTCCATCTGTTCGGTTGCCCCAGTGTTCGCCATTCTGTACATAAATTACGATTCAATTTCTCCAGCTACGTAAGGATTTATTTTATTTGTATCTCAACCGATCAAGACTTTGTTAGTTTAAGTACTGATATAACAGGTGTAGGAAAACCGCGTATGTATGCCATATTACGTTATTAGTTTCGCCGTGTTGTCTACATGCCTTGGAACTTAGACACGGGTAATATTCCAGACACTTGCATAACGAGTAATCTTCACTTAAGGCAAGAGAGGGAACCACGCCTTCCTACAAAACACAAACACAGATTTTGTTTAAGCTATGCTTTAATCCGTCTTTTCTTTCCTGAGTATTTCAAAAGACTTTCTAATTAATCTGTTTGCCTATTTTGTTTCATTTGTTTTTAAAGACATTACATCATTACATTACATCGTTGAATAATTAATAGAACATGGTAACGTTTTTTATTTCCTGTTTTCAATTAAAAATAATTGAACAATGTTATAACTGAGAACCTGAAGTTAAGTGGCTCACTGCATAATCAAATTTCTCGTCCTTGCAGTCCTTCGCCCTACGTCGATTATCAGTGGACTATTTCAGGAAGGGAATCAGCTGCCGAACTGTGCATCAGATGTAGTCCATATTACAATAATGCATGTAAATTTAAAACACTGGAAATTTTTTATTTACGTCCCGTGGTTTCTTTATCCATGTCATCTCTCTTCTAACGGCCATATGAATGGGGTTTTGCATACAAATGACGAAAGGTAGTTTCTGGAGAAATTATATCAACGTTTAACGATGCTGCTAGGCTCATCCCTTCAGTCTGCCTTACTTTGTTTAATATTCCTTCGAATAACACGGCCGGCTATTTTTGTGTTGGTTCGTCCAACCAGGCGCATCACATCCGCATGATGGCGATGATAATGATCGTGGTAATGGTAGAGTTGCACCTTGGGGTATGCGATTAGCTTCGTGGCTCGTCGTGTCTCGAACAGGATTGCCAACGGAGGAGGCGGTCGTATTCAGTGACGTAAGAACATGGCGGAGAATACCACACACCAATCATGATTTAAGTACTTATAATAAAAACCGACGAGATGCACTACTTCCTAAATTTATCCTTGTATAGAACTCTACATGTTTCGGACAGGTTTACTGTCCATCATCAGGAGTCCAGTATTGTATACACAGCAATAGGCATTTGTCATACAGGTTATGCTCTCTGCTGGCAGGTGTATACGGTACTGGACTCCTGATGATGGACAGTAAACCTGTCCGAAACATGTAGAGTTCTATCAGAATAAATTTGAGAAGTAGTGCATCTCGTTGGTTTTTGTTATAAGAATGTCTCACAATGCACGGTCCTGTGAATGTCAAATTCATGATTTAAGTGATCCAATTTTATCGTGATGGAATAATGTTTCGAATACAATTCACGTGTACGCTGGTATTAAAATAAAATCCATTCCAATTCCTACATGACGTACTGCATCTTTTAATTATCACATCATCTTGCTTTCCATCTCTCTACATAAACTTAGGTTTTTCGCATCGAACATTTGTGGTTGTAATAAAATTACATTTAATTTGACCTCTTTTTCTCACTGATAAGAATGAGGATTTTGAAATTACCAAAATTTAGAGTTGGAATGAATGCAACATGTTTGCTATTGTTGTGAGTTGCATTGTTATGTTGGTATAAATGAAGTTGCTGATTTATTTGTTTTGAGGACCAAGTCTGTTAATGCCGTAGGGGGTTGGATTAAGAAACAGAAGCTAATAATCGGTCTTCGCAAACGTTTTGCGAATGCGCCTGAAAATTGTGGATCCGTCAATGCGTGAATCTTGTATATGGGTAATAAATATTAAGTACAGACTTATTTGCAAGTTTGTCCTAAAATAGCGTAACTAATATTTGTGACGCTCAGGATAATATTTGAGACCATAAAGCAACCCAGCTGTATATGCTTTTGGCGGTTTGTTATTAGAGCTGTGAAATTATTTCATATATTGCTCTGTTCGTAAGGAAATGATTTTTGTATATAGGCTGAGACATAATTCATTAACATATGAAAATCGTTTTGAATTATTTGAAAACGTGTTTCTTTTATTTTCATCTGAATGATGGAGTTTGCTGTGTCTGATTCCAAAAGCCGGAGATATCTTGCTTTAAAACCAGCATGTTGGGACAGTTACTCTACGTTTAAAAAAAAATCCTTCACTAAAGCGTATCATTTTGTTTGTACTGAACCATCCTTGTGAAGCTGCTATCTTTTTCGTTCCTTATTGCATTCACAAAATGTAAACAATACCGTTGTTATGAATTGTACGGAAATATTTGGAGCATTTTAAATGGTGAAAAAAAGGGGCTGTCAAATGAGATGCACTGCTGAGAGTTTTCAAGAAAACCCTGTAAGATTTTAGACATGGATTTTTATTTTAGAGTGGGTCTACAAAGAGTTGTAACGATTACCAATACACTTCACATATAATATGTATACAGATGTGGTATCCGAGTGCAGGTGGTTCAGCCTGCACTCGGATACCACATCACCAACAGCCAATCCCGCTACATAACACCAACACGCCTCAAGTCAGCACAATACAGCCTACACAATAACGCACCAAGTAGTCGCAAGCTCCTG
>Ga0123352_10019147_pt1 | contig 10916 bp, 10 predicted proteins | sample TergutLab28metaG_FD_89700 | JGI IMG/M metagenome (GOLD analysis project Ga0123352, IMG submission 89700) | Labiotermes labralis P1 segment gut microbial communities from Petit-Saut dam, French Guiana - Lab288 P1 | ecosystem: Host-associated > Arthropoda: Insects > Digestive system > Gut ... | reverse complement strand
TCTCATTGGATTTATGTCATTCGCTATTGCTATAATTTTTATAAGGAAGGGGGCGAACACGTTGCAAAATATTGACTTCGACAACATCACTGACGAGATTGTTTACGGACTCTTTGAAGTTGACGGAAATGAATCCGAAGCACTTAACGACATCTACTTGGAATTATTCGAGTTGGTTGGCCGTGAAGCGATGTTGAGGATATTCAAGCATTTTCGCGGTGACAAAATGGATTTACCCATGCGCTTGTATCGTCCCGAGTTCATTGCCGATATAGCAAAGCCGGTAACGGATAGGCGCGAGCGTGCCAAGATAGCGAGAGCCGGAGGTTATTCCGCGCGGGTGATTGAAGGCCTATTAAACAAACGCCGGAAAGAAATCGACGAATAGCGTAAATAACCGAGTTGCGATGCTGTTGGTGTGCTTGTGTGAACCCAGTATCGAGGTAAGCTAATAATTAAAGATAAAAATATTTGATTGGAGGATCAATCCATGGACTTTCCATTTGTACGGCTATTCATCTTCATGTTATTACTGAGCATCATTCTTGGATTTTTCGCGCCACCGCTATTTAGCGCGATATGCCTTACCATAGCGATCATATGCCTTTTGGGTGCTATTGCCCGAGGTTTATTCTTTTCTTACGGTGATAAGGGATTTACTCCCGGTAAAATGATGGGGCTTGCGTTGATAAGCGGCGGCACATTTCGTCTGCTTTCATGGCTCATAAACATACCCGACTTTGGAAGTGTATTCTATATCGCTGGTACGGTGTGCTTCGTTGTGGCCGGACTTAGCTTGCTTCTATGGGTATTCAAGGGTTTATTTACTTAGGAGATATGCTTCTAAATTCATAATTCAGACGAAACCACCACAGGGATGCTCGCAATCAAATAGCAGGGGTGAAGCTTATGTTCGACAGACCGAAAAAACTAAAAAAGATTCCAGCCAACTTGTTGTCGTATATCCAAATTGAGGGCGAAGCCATTAAGGACGCTAACGACAAGCAAATGATTTCGTCTTACGCTCATGGCAAGCTTGAAAAAATCGATTGGTATATACAGCTTCTAAAGAGTGGTTCCGACAAGTACGTTGTTCCTCATTCCTTGGAACACTTACAAGACTTACGGCAACGGCTACAAGCCATAATCAAAGTGATAATGGCTACACCGATACCGAAGGGTGATAGACCGTTGATGGATATTAAATACCCCAAAGATTATGAAGGTTGATAATATATCACCGTAGCAAATATATATTGTTAAACGAGCAGGAGGAAAATTTTATGCCAGACTTTAACCCGAAAAATGCAAAAAGATGTGCATATTGCAAAAGGTTTACAGGCGATGCTCAGTTAAGAAGAGGTAACAACAATGGCACGGTTTGGTTCAAAGAGGGCGTAAAAGGGAAATGCACCAGACAGGTTCGCCCTATGGAGGCAGTATCCGGCGGTGGGAGTAATTGCCAAGATTATGCCATTAGTGTTGAAGCAGATAGATTCGTTTAGGTAAAAAATAGACCCCTCTGCAAAATCGCACGAGGGGTTGTGATTTTTGCGAAGGTACGAGCAATCACTCCTACCACTACTTGCAAAACAAAAATTCATTGGAGGTAATCGTTATGACAGATAAACAACCCTTGCAACAACTCATGCAAGAAACGGAAAACAGTATCGAAGCTGCTACAAAGGCTCTTGAGCAAGCTGCAATAAGCGCAAAGGAACTCAAAGAAATAATGGAATCTCGCGTACCCAAGGTTATCAACTGGGTGTTTGAAAGTGCAAGTTCACCTCAAGCAGCCGTTAAAGACTTATTGGGAATGGGCTACACCAAGGAAGAAATCTGCGCCTGCGGATATGATGTGGATTAGCTTCCCTCAAATTGATAAGAACTTTTTTGATGCGCCTAATTTCAAACAGGTGGCAATTCGCGTTTTACATGAAATGGCATGGGGTTATCCTACGCCATTTTTTTTATATTTTTATATTAAATGGCAAAATTAAATTTTCATCTTGCATTGTTCGTAAATACGATGTATAATTATTTAGTAATAGCGGCTCAATGAAATGTGAGGCAGATAATATGGATTTAATGACTGCTAAAGAAGCTTCGGAAAAATGGGGTATTACTGTGCGGCGTGTCCAAGTATTATGCGATAATGGAAAAATAACCTCTGCAACAAAATTAGGGAATATGTGGGTGATGCCAAAAGATACACCCAAGCCAGTAGATGGCAGAACTAAAGCGGTAAAACAACAAAATTCTAACTGATATGCTGTTTCTGCATGTATAGACTATTGATGAAGTGAGGTTCTCGTATGGCTTTTAATGAAGATACACGTGTAAAAATTCCCGCCATACTGCATTTGACACGGCTCGGTTATGAGTACGTGTCTTTGAAAGGCGTCAAGCCTGACACTGACACTAACATATTCCCCGAGATTTTTGAACAAAGCATCAGGCGTATCAATCCAGACGTTGACATAAATTTTTCAACCCTTATAACGGATATAAAAGGGTTGCTTGACTATGAGGATTTAGGTAGAGCATTTTACAAAAGATTGCTTTCAACCACAAGCGTTCGGTTGATTGATTTCAACGATTTCAAAAACAACCGCTTTCACGTCTGTACCGAATTAACTTATAAAAATGGTCAAGACGAGTTCCGCCCAGACATCACCATCCTAATTAACGGAATGCCCCTTATTTTTATCGAAGTTAAAAAGCCTAACAACATTGACGGTATTTTAGCAGAGCGCGAGCGTATAAATATTAGATTCCAAAACAAGAAATTCCGACGATTCTTAAATATCACGCAGTTTATGATTTTTTCCAATAACATGGAATACGATAACGAATCTGCGATACCCATACAAGGCGCTTTTTATACATCAGTTTCGCGAACTGCTGTTTTTAACTGTTTCCGTGAAGAGGATTCCTCAATATTTGAGCAAATAGAACAGCTCGATGAAAATGTTGAGCGATTAGTTTTGAAAGATAATAACCGAGTAGCTATAAAAGATGCACCAGAGTATATCCGGAACAAATCCAAAGACAAGCCGACAAATAAAATCATAACATCATTGCTGGATCACGCACGGCTTGCGACAATTTTGAAATATGGTTTGGTATATGTAAACGAGGACGAAGGCGTAAACAAACACATCATGCGCTATCCGCAATTTTTCGCTACTCTTGCCATTGAGAAGAAAATCAACGAAGGCATAAAAAGAGGCATTATTTGGCATACGCAAGGTAGCGGTAAAACTGCACTTGCCTATTTCAATGTTGCATATCTCACCAATTACTACCGCGAGCAAAAAATCGTGCCGAAATTTTACTTTGTCGTTGACCGCATTGATTTAATGACACAGGCTCAGAGCGAGTTTGAAAATCGCAATCTTCGTGTAAATATTGTCAACAATCGCGATGAGTTTGTCCAAAACATTACCGCACAAGGCGCGATTGACAACGACAGCGGCGATAATGAAATAACCGTTGTAAATATCCAAAAGTTTTCAGAAGATTCAAGAGCGACCAAGTGCGCGGATTATGATATAAATGTTCAGCGTATTTATTTTCTTGATGAAGTTCACAGGAGCTATAATCCTCGCGGCAGCTTCCTCGCTAACTTGGTTGCAAGTGATCCTAACGCTATTTTCATTGGCTTAACTGGAACACCTCTCCTGAATCAAAAGCTCAAATCCGAGGGGGATAAAAAGACCGAAACATTTAACAGCAAGGACGTGTTTGGTGACTATATCCACAAGTATTATTATAACTTGTCAATTCAAGATGGGTATACATTACGTCTAATACGTGAAGGTATCAAGACGGAATATAAAGCAGCATTGCAAGAAATACTTGCTCAATTGGAAGTAGCAAGAGGCTCCATAAACAGAAGGGAGCTATTTGCCAAGCCCAAATATGTAACTGCTCTTGCAAAATTCATCATTGAGGATTTCCTTGAAAGTCGCATACGCTTAGGCGATGCGAGTATCGGTGGCATGATTGTATGCGACAGCAATGAGCAAGCGAAGGAATTGTTTCGTGCAGTCAGCGAAAATCATTCTCAAGTAAAATCTGCTCTTATACTGCATGATACAGATGATAAGGAGACCCGTCGTAATAACCGAGATGACTTTAAGCTCGGCTCAATCGACCTGCTCATTGTCAACAATATGCTTCTGACCGGATTTGATGCCAAACGTCTGAAGAAACTATACTTGAACCGCATCGTAAAAGACCATAACTTGTTGCAAGCTCTTACGCGAGTAAACCGTCCGTATAAAAATTTCCGTTACGGCTACGTTGTCGATTTTGCAGATATACGCCATGAGTTCGACAAAACGAATGCGGCTTATTTTGAGGAGCTTCAAGAAGAAATCGGCGATGAGTGGGATAAGTACAGCAACTTATTCAAGAGTGCAGATGAAATCGAAACTGAAATTGCCGTCATCCGCGAAAAGTTATTTTCGTATGACATAGAAAACGCCGAAATATTCAGTGAACAGATAAATCAAATAGATGACAAGAGCATTATTCTTGAAATTAAGCGAGCATTAGAAAGTGCTCGGACACTAGGAAACCTTATCAGGATGTTTGGACATGATGACCTTGCAGATAAGATTGACTTCGCCAAACTAAAATCGCTATTAACTGAAGTAAACAATCGGCTTGCTCTTATCAATCAAAAGGAATCGCTGGAAAATGCAGACGAAAATACCGACCTTATCAACTTGGCAATCGAGGACATCGTTTTCGCCTTCCGAAAAGTAAGCGAAAAAGAATTGCAACTTGGGGTTGTTGACGATTTCAAAGAACAAATACGAAAAACTCGTGAAGCCATGCAATGCAACTTTGACCGTGCAGCCCCAGAGTATGTTGCATTATCCGATGAGTTGGAACGACTATTCAAGAAGAAGAAAGTCACGGAAATGTCTACGGAAGACATTCAAGAGAACATCATTTTACTACGTAGTATTTATGACCGCATTACCGAACAAAATCGCCGCGATGCTCTCTTGAAAGCAAAGTACGAACATGATGAGAAATTTACCCGTATACACAAACGCCTAATTGAGACTTATCCTGATTGGGGTAAACGGTTGGTGTATATCAACCAAGCTCTGCTTGCAATAAAGCACGAAACTGACAACCGGATTCTATATCAGACAGCCGTGTTGAATAACGAACCCTATTTTGCAAGGGGTGTGCAGCCACTTGTAATATCCAGTTTTGGAGCAAATGCTTTGAAGCTCGACACTACGGCTGCGCGACAAATAAATGAGCTGGTCGTTGCCGAATACATGAAAGAGTATAGAGGAGGTGTGTTTGCGTGAACAACTCATTGACAACAAAAACAAAACAGCTCGTCGATGATTTGAAATCAATTTGCGCTAACCACGGATTAGGCAACGACGGTCATGAATATCGAATTATTACTGAAGTGTTTTTGTACAAGTTTATGAATGATAAGTTCTTCTATGAAGTGCGTTGCGTGGATGGATATGCAGATATGACAGAAGAAAAGTTAAAAGCGATGTCGGACGATGATTACGATATGCTTTTGCTTATGTTGCCGCCGCCCGTGGCACGACTAAACCGCGAACATTACTTATCAAATTTATTCAACTCTCAAACTGGTGAGCAGTTTGCAAAGTTATTCGATGATACAATGATTAGCCTTGCGGCGTTGAATGCAGAGATTTTTTCAGTAGGTACAGCAGGCGGGGAAAGGGTGCGTTTGTTTGGTGGTATAAGTAATTACATAACCGAAGAAAGCAAGCGCGATGGATTTTGCAAAGCAATAATTAACAAGCTTTTTGAATGTAATTTTAGTGAATCTGGAATATTTTTTGAAGAAAAGTATGACTTCTTTGCTACGATTTTTGAGTATTTGATTAAGGATTACAACAAAGACGGCGGCGGCAAATACGCAGAATATTACACGCCACATGCTGTTGCACGTATAATTTCCGAAATTCTGGTGCAAGGCGAAGTAACGAACGCTCTCTGCTATGACCCTGGTGCAGGAACAGGGTCGCTTTTAATGAGTCTTGCTCATCAAATTGGCGAAGATAGATGCACAATTTATTCGCAGGACATCAGCCAAAAATCCAGTACACTTTTGCGATTGAATCTGATTCTAAACAATTTGTCGCATTCTCTCCCAAATGTAGTACAGGGCAACACAATGACTGAGCCGTTCCATATGCGTCAGCGAGAAACCAAAAATGGCTTCGATTATATCGTCAGTAATCCTCCGTTTAAGTTGGATTTTTCGGAATGGCGTGACCGCGTGGACGCAACACAACAAGCGGTGCAAGAAGGTGAAACAGAAGAAGTCCGCAAATATAACGCAAGGTTTTTTGCTGGCGTTCCTAATATTCCCAATAAAGATAAGGATAAAATGGCGATTTATTTGCTGTTTATCCAGCACATAATTTCGTCGTTGAATAAAAATGGAAAAGCTGCTGTTGTCGTTCCAACAGGATTTCTCACTGAAGGCAAGGGAAAGAAAACAAATATTGCAAACAAGATACGCATGGAGCTTGTAAATAAAGGTTGGCTTCGAGCCGTTGTTTCCATGCCGAGCAATATTTTTGCTACTACAGGCACGAATGTTTCTATCATCTTTATAGACAAGGGAAATAAAAGTGGCAATGTAGTGCTTGTGGATGCGTCCGAACTTGGCATGAAAATTAAAGAAGGTAAAAACCAAAAAACCTTACTGTCGAGAATTGAAGAACAGCACGTTATTGATACTGTAAATACTCAGAACAACGAAAGTGGCTTTTCAATAGTTAAGTCATTCGACGAAATAAAGCAAAATGGTTATACATTTAACCCAGGTACATATTTTGATGTTGAAATAGAATATGTAGATTTAACCGTTGAAGAGTTTGCGAAAAAGATGAATGATAGTGAAGTTCGTCTTGCGAAGATGTTTGAAGAAAGCGTAATTCTTGATAAAGATATACTTAAAATGTTATCTTCACTTGTTTTCAAGGAGGTTCATAATGATTAACGTTACCCAAAATAATTTATGGAATGATGTAATCAGCTTTCTTGAAACAGGCGTTAAAGATGTTGCTGGTCTTAAAAACGATATTGATTTTTATACTGAAAATCTTCGGGTATTATCTAACCCTGATTTATTTACAATGATTCGTAGAATCGGCAGGACAGAAGAACGATTTGCAATTGAAATCAAGATTTACGAAAGGATGATAGTTGCTAAAAATGCTATTTTTCCACCACCGCAGCCCACTCAACTTGAGCAACTCATGCAAGCGTTATATTCACCCTCGCCATATCAGGTGCCAACATATAACGATCATTTAAGAAAATATCATAATGAATTAGCATGGCTTACAGATAATATGCCGTATTTTGTTGTGATGAAGTATGGCAAGGAAAAAGCTAAAGACTGGGTTTTGGATAAGTTTGGTGATGCAGTGAAAGAATGTTTTAACAAAATGAATGGCTCTAAGTGGTGATGTCGATGATATATAACCTTACAAAATTTAATGAAACTTGGGAAACGCGCAAACTACGTTCGCTTGGTGATTTTTCACGCGGCAAATCTACACATCGTCCGAGAAATGACCATGCTCTTTATGATGGCGGAGGATTTCCGTTCATCCAGACTGGGGATATAAAAGCTGCTGAGTTGTTCATAGTGCAACATCAACAGGAGTACAACGAAATTGGATTAGCGCAGAGTAGGTTGTGGGACAAAGGAACATTGGCGATTACTATTGCGGCTAATATAGCTGAAACTGGAATAATTGCCTATCCTATGTGTTTTCCTGATAGTGTTGTTGGATTCAAGGCATTTCCGAATGAAACAACCGAATTATATATGCACTATATTTTTGCGTTTATAAGAGCATCAATCCAAAAATCTGTCGGTGGGAGTATACAGGACAATATCAACATTGATTACCTTGAAAATCTTAATTTCAAAATCCCTGATAAATCAGTACAAGATGAAATTGTTAGAGTGCTTTCAACAATTGATCGCAAAATTGCTCTCAATAACGCAATCATCCTCGAACTCGAAGAAACGGCAAAAACCCTTTACGACTATTGGTTTGTTCAATTTGATTTTCCTGATGAGAATGGTAAGCCGTATAAGTCAAGTGGTGGAAAAATGATTTGGAATTATCAGTTGAAGAAAAAAATTCCAAGCATATGGGGTGTCAAAGAACTTAAATATTTCGTAAGAATTGCTACTGGTTCTTTTGACCCGCGTAAATTTGCGAACACAATAGTTGAGCATTATAGCATTCCTGCATTTGATAATGGTAAATACCCTGTTTTTGAATTAGCAGAAAACATAGGTAGCACGAAGTATGGTGTTGAAAAAGGAACAATTCTAGTTTCAAAACTTAACCCGCAATTTAGCCGTGTGTGGGACACCTACTGCTATTCGGACAATGCTATTTGCTCTACTGAGTTCATCCCGTACAGGTGTGTGGACTCTGATTTATATTCTTTTGTATACACGTTGATGAACAGTGAGCGTTTTCATAAATTGCTCTGTGCAAACACATCCAGTTCTACTGGAAGTAGAAGCAGGGTGACACCAGAAGACACTCTTAACTTTATTTTTCCTGAACCAGAGCGTCATATAATGACCTCGTTTGCTTCAGTCTGCAATCCTATGCTATCTAAAATGAAATTGTTATATAGCGAGAATAAGACGCTAACTGACTTACGCGATTTATTGCTCCCTTTGCTCATGAATGGGCAAGTGCAAGTATTATAATAAAAAGGGTGGACTGTGTGGATAATAATGAATTTGAAATGACAAAGTGGTCAAATGACTTTGATGAAGCACTTAACGAGATCAACAGTAAGTTTGACGAGCTGGATGTGCTTTATCAAGATTGCAGCCTGTTTAACGATGAAAAAATCATCGGGATTTTGCAAGCTCACCGCACTCTTGAATCACGATATGTACCTGAGGGAAGTTCAGAAACGCCTAAAGAAGTCGGCGTTTTGGGAGAGTATTTCCATAAGGAAAACATCGAAACTATTGATTATCTTCTCGAAAACATTGACAATGGCTATCAAAAATTGGATGCTCTTATTTTCATGTATTCGCATCTAATTTATCGTTATTCGAGAGACAATACCAACTTTCCATTGCCAACAGTGCAAAAACTTCAAGGATACCTTGATAAAATTCGATTAAATTTTAGCGGCAATCATGTTAATGTCGGAGAGCTTTATGCTTCTTTAATGCGGTTTAATACGATACGTAATCTGCATAGTTATTCCCAAGAGTTCGTTGATCAAATGGTTTTGGTCAATGATAAAAATATGTTATTCGTTTTTCGCTTTTGCTGCGTACTGATGTACGATAGAGAATTTTGTCGCTCGGTATACCATTATGAAGGAACGCTACATAGAGGCGCGTTTATATTATTTGATACTGTTTTATTCCGTGTGCTAAAAGGGCGAAGCGCAGACAAAATGATATGGACGGAAAAGTTCGTCAACTTTTTTGAGAAAAATGCAGAAATACAATTTGACCCCATTCCTGCATATTATCTTACCTATGCTAAACTATTCAGATGTTTTTATGTATCGTGCATAGCTGAAAACATAAATGACGAGTTGAAGTGCCAATTTAACAATATTATTCTTCCTGATTTTGAAACCAGCGAAAAGACATATACGCTATATTACCTGTATCGCGAGAAGTTGAATTGTTTAGAAAACTTCGGGGAGTATGAAAAAATTATCGAGATTTGTGATTATATGTTGCAGATACTAAATCAGGGTTCGCTTGAAATATATTCAAATATTATTGAGCGTTTGAATTGGATAAAATATGATGCCCTAAAACTTGTTGACTGCGTTCGCCATAGCGAATGGTATTTTGAAGTCATCAAAACCGCATCACTAAGCAAGATTAAGAACAAAGCATACCTTTCCCCCTTTATGAAACAAGGGGATGATGGAGTGCAATCATTATTTCATTTTTCTGACCTAAATGCGCTTAAATCAATAATTGAGAACAAGGCTTTGTGGCTTACGCGATATGACTTTCTCAATGATACAGAGGAAATAAGATACATTTCAAATGTTATTACAATAGAAATGGAGTCCATAAAGGGTAGCGACAAATTCAAGGAATTTTTGAATGGTTGTCTTAACACACTTGAAGCATACTTTGACGGACAGCATGATGGAGATATGTTAGCAGCGATTAAAGATTGCACCGCAAACATCTATGTGCTTTCAACATCTATAAAGCCCGACAATCTCAGTTTGTGGCACTACTATTCCGGTGGAACAGGATGTAGTGTAAAAGTTGACCCAATGCAGTTGCATAATCAAATAAAATGGATGAACACCGCGGTTAGTAGCAAAAACGCACAGGTATTTATGCGAAAAATAGATTACGAATACAGTTTTCAATCATCTGAATTACTAGAGACGCTCAATGTGTTATTTCAGAACGCAGAATTAAGTCCAGAACAAAAATTGTTTATTGGATGTATTCATATAATCTACGAAGGCATATTCACAAAAAATCCGAATATGGCGCAGGAAGAGGAATTTAGGGTTGCCGTGATAGTGGGCAATGCTCTTGAAAATCCAAACACGCAAATCATTCCGATCATTCCGAAGTTTCGTGTGAGCAAAAATACATTCATCCCCTATATTGAGTTGAAAATTGAACCTCTGACATTGATTAGTGAAATATGTATAGCGCCACTAAACAAAATCGACATAGCGAAAAAAGGGTTAATGGAATTCCTAGCACACAACGGCTTTGAAAGTCTTGATGAAATAGTAACGGTTTCTGATATTAAATTACGTTATTAGCAAATAAAAATCTGAGGATACCAAATACGGTTTGCCAAAGATGTTTTGTTTGGGTCAAGTTGTGAGTATGT
>Ga0123352_10019146_pt1 | contig 10916 bp, 6 predicted proteins | sample TergutLab28metaG_FD_89700 | JGI IMG/M metagenome (GOLD analysis project Ga0123352, IMG submission 89700) | Labiotermes labralis P1 segment gut microbial communities from Petit-Saut dam, French Guiana - Lab288 P1 | ecosystem: Host-associated > Arthropoda: Insects > Digestive system > Gut ... | reverse complement strand
TTGTGAATGTGGCAAGGTGTACATCGGACAGAGCGGACGGTCCATCCAGCTCCGCATTAAAGAACACGAAAGACACGTGAGACTGGTTCAACCCGATAAATCAGCCGTTGCCGAACATAGTCTCAATCATGACCACATCTTCAGATTACAGGATACTAAAATCCTCTCCTCTAAAACTGGCTACATGGATCGTCTTATCAGAGAAGCCATCGAAATAGAGATGCATCCTAATAACATCAACAGAGATGGAGGTTTCAACCTCAGAAGATCCTGGAAGCCGCTGCTACACAAACTCAAGGAAAGGAGGCATCCGCCGAGTACACTACAGTGATCCCACCCTACTCGCACCTGCCCCTTTCCACAACCTGTTGTGCACTTACCCGCCCACTCCCGGTCACTCGCCTTCCATTGGCTCCTCCACCAGCCTGCCAGAACCCTGTCAGGTATAAATACACCACACATCCCATCTCTTATCATACTTCATCCACCTGCCTATGAAGATGGAATTGATAGATGGTTCCGAAACGTCGGCTATTGGCATTTGACGCCGGGGAATTACCCAAAAGAAAACATGTTACAAAATTTATATACTTAATAATAAAGTCAACTGAATCCATCTTAGTATCATTCACGAAGAAGTTGAGTTGTATAGCTAGAAAGGCAATCCGAAGATTTGTGACGTAACCAGAGTCGACTAGATATATATTGAAGCCCCTCGGGAGGGTTTTAATTTGGCGCTCGAACGGGCTAATTTGTTATAGCACTTTTCAAATTATATTCTTTAAACCCGACTAAGAGAGGGTTGGCAGTATTTATGACAGTGAGTGCCAAAATTCCGGATAAATTTCGGATAGGAGCTTTCGTATGTGGAAAACCGAGTTTGCTCGTACAATGTTTCCCATTTTCCAGTGATTTCTTAGTTTTCGTTATGTTTTGGCGTCCCTCTCATCTGTCCGGCTGTACTCCCCTTATACTGGCCGTGGCGTAAACAAAATCATTCTTTTACAAATGCACTCCATTTAATATAATATTTTAAATTACAAAAAATTGGACATACTTATACATCAACGATCACAAATTCTTCGCCGGTCCAACATCATCAGGGATTTGAGGACAAATGACAGTACACCGAAATATGTTAGATGGTTAATAAATATATTTTTAATTGTGTACTTTATTGGCATTTTATAATATTTTTCATTTAAAATCACTCGACATAATTTAGTAACTTTATATTATAAGATATCATTTGCATTACAGTCGAGTAAACCCCGGTTGCAGCGCGGTCTAAAGCCCGGGTATACGTAAGTTCTCTTGCTGTGATGGGGGGTTGGAATTCCACCGGAGTCATGAAAGTCTGTCTTGTGAGTGTTGCGTGTTATTAGGTAGAGCTCTTTGCGTCGGGCTGATCGCTTGTCGAGAGGAGTCCTACCGAATGTAGTGTGTCTGAGTATGATAGAGAACCTTCAACGCGGAGGAAGAATATTTATTTACCTACATTTTTCATAGTCAAATTTGACACCGGAACAAACTTTCCCGCTGTCAGTTGGAACTCCTTGTAAGCTGTAGCGATGATGAACATGAGACATCGCTGAAATGGGATAGGAGTTCCCACCCAGTCGCACCCGAATGCCGCGTCTCTCACTCTGTCTGCCTGAAACATTTCAAAATGAAAGTTTTAGGTCTTTTTGAAGCGTCCTCTTTGGTCCTGGGACTTCTAACTGATATTTTTTATCCCTGTTACATTGATTATGTGTCATAGCATGGCGGCATCATACTGAATCATACTAAGTATTTTCCATATATTCAGTGTTAAAGAACTTATTTTTCGTGAATTATTCAAATGTAGAATCTTTTGGACTTGAATTATAACATTGTGTCATTTATCCCTTCTTAGGGGACTGTGTCTTTTCTCCGTTTTAAAAAGCCTGGAACAGGGCACTGACCACTCATAATTATCCAGCGACCGGGTTTAAAATGGTTAGATATATTTCTTTGCCTCATTTCTGTTTCTTCTTGACATGTAATGGGCAACTTTATTTTATCTCATATCGTCCTTTAGGATTTTCTGAATATACGTCTTTCCCACAAACAAATTGTCATCTCGATTTTTGCTTAAGCATTTTATCATATCCAATCCATTATTCATTAAAACTTCTCATCCAACAATTATTTTGTATATATGTTTTATTAAGTTTTGACAAAATATTAGTCCAGAATTTTAACAAATTCCCTATACCTGATTTTATTTTGCAATTAACTAGCTGTCAAATAGTTTCTAGCACAAGGGGGTTACAGATAATTTTGGTGAAAATATAAAACACAAAATTTCAGACAGAAAAATTATCCACTAAAACAAAATATCTCTAGAACCTGTCTGTTGAAATATACTGCCCTTCAGTCATAATTCTCTGAGGGTTTGGTATTACTCAAAAGATGACAGCAAACACATGGTACAGCCGCACTGTTCACACATTCATGAAGATTCCTTCTGTTCAATGCAACCTGCTAATGGTGGATGTAACACACATACACTACGTTAATGCTTCCCACTTGAAGCTGTGTGGGTTATAGATTTTTGAAAGGGAAATCAGCAGTTTGTCAGAAAATTTGTGGCAAATTAAAAACTTTTCAATTTTCGAGATATCTCTTCTTACTTCTGTAGTTTCCATTACATGCGGTTGTAACGTTCTTGGTCTTGATGTCACCTAGTTCATAAGATCGTCATCCACAAGCTTTAAGAACCTTAAATTTTGAGGTCACCATCGCATCATCACCAAAGGTATTATGGAAAGAAAATATGATTTTGCTAGAATTATTGAAATCGAAATAATGTCTAAACACAAAGTATTTTACGCTTCACCAACTAGTAATAATTGCGTGTAAAGTTACACAAATTATGCTTTTACGCTTAACATTTGTGATAAGAAATGGACAATTTCATGTTTTCTGGTTGCTTTCAAAAATTTGTACAAACCTAATTCAAATAAAAGAACTTGGTTTTTAATAAAATGCATATCTTTTTTTATATTTTGTAACCCTGACGTGTAGGATATTATTATAAGCTGGAAATATTAATTTGTATTTCTGGCGAAGAAGAAGTTTAAAGGCTAATGAGATAAATTGTTCCTATGCAGTGAATATAAAGTTCAAAATAATATTCATAATTTATATAATTAACACGTTTTGAATTATCTTATGTATTTTGAAACAAGGAGGCCAGAATGTACAGAACAGCATACACAAATGAAAGCAGCTCTAAGTTCCCAATCTGCTGGAAGTAACCGCATTCTCCATATGTAGTTGTAAGTATAATAATAATAATAATAATAATAATAATAATAATAATTATTATTATTGTTATTATTATTATTATTATTATTATTTTCATAGTACCATTCACTCTTACTTGCTGTGTCAGTTGTGTTCCAAACCAGCAAATCGGAAACACGTTACAGGCCAATGTCACATAAACTGCCACTCCTTGACTCATATCTGCGTAGTCTCCCCAAGCCTGGATCAATAATGCAAAACAATAGCAATGTGCGAAGAAGAAAATACAATTATTAAAACATTCTTACATAAAAGTAATTCAGTCAAATTATATTAGCCTGAATGAATATTTAATTTTTGTTGTTGCTTTATTACATGGCCCAGCGCAATTCCGGTGGAAGGTGCCCATTAAATCCATTACAGTAATCGTGAAATTGCGAGCGTTCCTGTCCACTAAGAGCGAAAAAGACGTATTTTCTGCCACTGTTCGATACTACACTGACAATATTTCGTTATGTCACATTGTATTGGTGATGTTCCTCTCCTTGAGGGCAACGTTCACATGCCACAAGCAAATTAGTATACACTTATCGAAGGACTTCTTCATTAATATCTGGAACGACTTCTGGGAATGTGACATAATCTTTAAGTGTTGGGACCAAAATCTTACGGTTTTCAAACTTGGAAGGTTGAAAATTAGGACTCAAGTACCTATCCATGACGAACTTGCCTTCAGTTCCTTCCAGCTGCGGCCGAGTTTTCGTGTGATTCGTGATATTTTTAGACAGTTTCACAAAATTGCGAAAAATGAATATTAGCTTCGTCATATCCGTCCGCATGGAACACCAACCACAAAGGACGGATTTTCATTAAATTTTTATTTCAGTATTTTTTGAAAATCTATCAAGAATATTCAGGTTTCATTAAAATTTAACAAAAATACTTAGTGCTTTACAAGAATAGCTAAGTTAATTTATGGTGATATTACCATCTGTTCATCTTAAATTGAGAAATGCTTCAGAAAATAAATTAGAATAAAAAAACAAGGCATGCATTTTAGGTCAATTATTTTTTAAAAAATTATGTCCTGATTGAGATAATTTGAAAAATATAGTACAGACGGACAGGCAGCAATTGAATGTATAACACATACACATGGCGTGTTTGATACCTACGTCTAAAAACTCACATTCAGAATATTTAAAATATATCCCTTTTCCGCTTCAACAATGACTGCACGAATGCGCCTGAATGTTAAATTGCAGTATATTGTCTGCATTATTTTGAGTGAAGTATATCCTTCTAATAATTTGTCAGTTCTTTATGCTTATTTATGTAAATTTGGAAATTTATGTTTTATTAGAAATATTTGTCCAAATTTCTTTTCCGATAACTTCACTCACACCATACACCGACTTCACTATTATGAAGACGATGTTCAACCGACCGATGTGTATTTTCTTAATTCCAATACATGCTGTTTTGGTTTTTTTCTTATCCCCTCAAACATGGCCTTGCTTTCCATCAGAATTGTCCCTTCCACGTCAACATTAACGAGAGAAATGCAATTCTAATTTACACCTACACCTTCCTTAGTGCTTAGTCGTTTCTCTGTCTTCCCATTACGTTGCATGTGGCTGAAGTGAGAGATAATTAAATTGCTGAAATAATACATAACGTTGAAAAACCTGCAATACTGTTAAAACAATTGCATCACAGAAGGTATGTTTTGATAAAATTTCAAAAAAGAAGTCTATTAAACATGAAGTATCTGATGTTCTTTTATCAGTCAGTTTAATATCATAATTTCAGTTATAGTTAAATGAAGCAATATAATGACACTACAAGAGGTAGGGTGTTCACCAAATTTAATATTTTTTTACTAGTGTTCCCATGAAAATTATTTATCCCAGTGTCCTAAAAATTGGGTTTGATGCCACTGGCTTGGGGGGTTTTCTAGTTGGAATCCCACTTGGGGCATGAATTTTGTCTATTTTGGGTGCTGTGTGAGGTCAGGCAGAGATCTTTGAGTCGGGATGATCAATAGTCCAGACGGGGCTTATCGATTTTAAAATGTCTGAGTGAGTACGGCATGCGCCATGAAACAATTTCCCTGAAATTCTGAGAACAAATCAATGTGACCTACTGCGATAGAGAGGATTGTAGGTCTGCTATTGTCGTGCGTATTTAAAAAATAATAAAAGATGTTTTCTGAATAAATGATTTAAAATAACTTTATATGGAACTTGGCAAAGTACATTGCACATATTCTCGGTGCTGAAAGATAGTAAAAGAAATGAAAACATAGGACGCTCCTTGTCATCCAAATAGTAGATCTCAAAGTAGAAATGTTTCATCATGTAAAATATAGGTTCTTCTCTGTTGTATTTATATTTTAGAGCATGCCATTAAGGTCTGATAAGGAATTTCAGTAACAAAATGTGGCTCTCAATTCTACACAATGTCATAGTTAAACGTTGTGACACAAGGATGATAAAATTGACAAGCTGTGACGGTATTTACAATTTTCTGGGATGTAAGAATGTGTAATTTGTTTCTTTATATTTGTCATATTTTATGGTAGGTAAAATAACAATGCATACATTATACATAACACATTAAAGAATACACAAGAGGAATATTGCAGACAAATCATTAAGGAATAAATATACCCAACGTCGAAAAATACTCTTTATATTGGGAAATTGAAAAAGCACAAAATTGTTGATAAAATTTCTGGTACAGAAAAGAGAATCCATAAATTGGTTGTACAATTTAAAATTTGTTAAATGAAATATTGTCATCAAAATTTTATATAAATATCACGCTTCTTATTGATAGTATCATCCGAACATCTGTACAAGCAACACCTACAAGCCCCAGGACTATCTGGACACCAATATCAACACCATTTGTACATTATAAAGTTTGAAAAAAAAAATGTGCATAAATAACAAAAAGTTAACACTTGAAGAAAACTCAGGTAATAAATTTTAATTTTAAAAGGAAGAATAAAAATATTAAAATATAAACCCAGACATACAATCCACATAATAAATTAGACCTGCGAAACATTCTACGCAACCTAAGTTCTGAACTCATCTGCTAACTAAAGATATAGCAGTAAAATTCAAGAAAATTTCAACAGTCATTTAAATATTTTAAACTCCTAGTATTTAAAACTTGTCTTTAATAAATTTGTTTTGACAGAGGAAGATGTATATTATCGAACCCTGGCATTCAAATCATAATTAAGACTGCAATAAAGTTATAAACAGTTCCTTTTATATATTCTATACTACTGGCCTGAAGATGACTTTCTACAGTCGATGAATTTTCCAAACTTAAAAATAGAAAAACTTACCAGTGGTATTGAGCGCAATTAATTTCTCGAGCAATTTGATACTGAAATTTCTATTTTGCTGATTGCGATATGCAGTTGTCACCGTCTTCCCTGAAGATAATATTGAGATGTTCTACCCTGAGGATGGAGGCAGCTTGTGGGTGCAAATCTACCTGAACAAACAGCCTCACATTTCACAATACTATTCTTTCTAATGATACAGGCTCTAATATATTTTATACTGTACCGTAACTACAGAAAACGCAGCGAAGCACATGTCAGCCAGTGAAATCAGAAAGTGTCCACAAAGACCGATATTCTGTGCATCTTCCAGTTGTTGCATGTACCTGTGAGTGAATAGTAGAGGTATATTGAAAATACTGGAAGATATAAGTGACTGGTTTCTTAAAATTTTTAAATTATTACTATTGCCTATGTTGGATGTAGTTTTCAGAAAATATTTTCAGAGGGACTGATTTTATAGCACTTTTTGTCAGACGACGCTCTAAATATACTTTTCGTACTTGCAGTCTCGTGAATATAATACTCACAGGTAGTTAATTACAAACTTACCCCATTATTTCCTGATGGTGTCGAATGCACGCGTTTAACTTTGCTTGCAAGTTACATTTTGCAGTTGCATGAACTTGTTCATCTTCTTGCACGTGATGAGACGGGATATGTTGCTGTCTGATATCTAGTATGGCTGCTTTCAACTTTTGGAGCTGAGCACAGGCCACGGCTATCAAAATCGTACACAGAGAGGGGAAACCGAAGAATAGAGCGATTGACGGTAACGGTGCAAAACTCTGTGAAGAGGTTAATAGAAACACTGAGATTTGTCATGAAATGAGGTCGTTTATGATTGATGATGATGAAACTAATTTCAGACTCACCATTGCCACGGTAGTAATAATATATTTTGTGAAAAATTCTGCTCTGAGTTTCATCTTGTGGTTTGTCTTATGTGATGTCAGTTTTCAACCATGAATAACAGCTTTTATTTTTTAATGAGATGCATTCGGAGGTATCTGCACTGTATATGGAACAGGCGATAAATATTTTGTGACATCCTTCTTTCTCCCGGTACTTATAAAATTTAGCTACATTCAATCATCTCTCAAGGCACTACATGTTGTGTGAAATATAACAAAGTGTACATTGATGTAAGAAACAATAATTTGAAACACCGCGGGCTACTTAAATTAGAATTGAAGCCTTTGTATTAATGATTTTATTTATATAGGAGGACACTGTGTTTAAATATTCTATTCCTGGATACAGTGCATGAATCAGAGTTTCCTTTCGTAATTCAACCTACTGCAAAACGTGTCATTATTTTTGTTATTTAATTTTTTATAATAATTGTAACAATTCTACGTTCTGACGAGCAGCCAGCAGGACATAATTTGTCACAATCCACATATATTAGTCCAATAGTGCCTGATATTTACAAACGTTTACTTGTAATACTAAAGGAACTAATAAACTGCAGACACTTTTGTTACAAACAAATAGTATCGCCTTGATCAAGAACGTCACTGCGGTCTCCCTGTTTAAATTACTTGCCTACTTTAGCAATTTGGTAGAAAGATCCCGTGATGTTCGATGTGGAACTGGCTGTTCAAATGGAAGGGAGTTTCAATGTTAGGGATAGTGTGAGAAAATTATCGTGAAACATGCAATGCTAGTGTCGTATTTCTTTTTGAAAGACATTATATTACATGTTCTGCGATGTCTTGATTTAATGCATGATATTTATTTGTCACATCTGTCTGAATCAATATAATTAGTGGGTTTTCTCTATGAAATCAGAAATTAAAACCGCATTTAAAACCAACAGTTTTTACTGAGGTAGCAATATTCAATTTTATTCAGCTCGTACTATTCATGACTCCTGCTACACCAAGGATTTTCATTGTTTCCTCCTGCCCTTCAAACCAAAATTTAAATAGGACAACGACAAACAAGAAAGATATATATTAGAAATTCCTTCCAGGTCCTAATCAACAACATTGTGGATAAACAATAAAGAAAGTAACTTACAGTTTAACTAAAACGGTTAAACTTAAAATAATATAAGAACCGTTTCGAGGGAAATTTTTATTTTTGTAACGAACAGGAATTGCTACCTGTGAGATGTTAACCAGTTCATAGAAGGGTGAAACAGTCCAGTCGAAAGGATACCAAGTATTGAAGAGTGTTTCATGATTTGTCACGATGCGTATTGTTGACTGGACACAATGAAAGACTAATATCGAACAAGCTATACGAATAGCGAACTTCGGAATGAGCGGGATCCATCCTGCCGCTGTCAAGTGTCCGGTGTCAGCGTCTCTGGTCGGCAGATCTTCCCACGTGAAGCTGTCTGTTAGGTCCATCGCACGTTCAATACGTTTTTGTCGCCATCTGCCACAAACCATATCAGCATAATATGTTAGCGAAAAGAAAGCTTTGTAGTAACAAACAGACAAATGTCATTTTTTTTACTAACTAAAAAATAGTCAAACACCATCAAATACAGCTATTTAATTCATATTTTTATATGTAGGCTACATGTTTCCTTCCCCTTGGACCGTAATCATGTTGTGTATACAAATTTTTAAAATAGGGGAAATATCGTAAACACAGCTGAAAATTTACTTGTAAAACTTGACAATCAAATAAAATATAGTACAATATTTTTTATTCTGTTTTTGCCTTTGTATTAAATATTTTTATTAATTATAAACGTGAATCCTTGAAATGAAATTTTATCAATTTATTGTTGTCCATTTGTTTGGATTGGTCTTAATTTTGTTAAAAGTTCTGTCGTTCAAAGATGAAAGCGGTGAGAATTGTGTGTTTTCAGCCATTGTTTTTATTTTTCTGAGCCTTCTGACGAATTTTCTTTTTAGCTAACAGGGTTTGTTTCTCTAATCATAGTAAACTCCAATATGTACTTGAAAACATATCCAAAAATGTATTTCAAAACACGAAACAAAATATTTTAACAAACATCAATCGAATTTATTATACGATTATGGGATTACCTTTAGAAAGATATGATTTAAACTTTCAAAAGCATAGGAAATAGCAAAAAGGAAACGTTATTTGATTGAAATGAATCATGATTTTAAAGAAAAATAATTAAAAAAGAGTAAATATTTTCCAAATAAAACATTCCAGGCATCTGTTCTGTCAGGTCCAGAATGTATACCTGCTATGAAAAGAAATTACATCACAAATACAAAAATAAAAGCAAAGAATGAATCATATTATTATGATGTTTGTTAAATTTGCTCCCAGCAGACTTTAAAACATTTAGAAGAGGGATACATATAACTGTACCCTAAATATTGAAAATTTTTATTTTTTAATTTATAATCTTTAAAATAATGAATATCTACTGTAAAATAATCACTAATGTTTGGAGCAAAAATCGTAACAGTAAGAAATGGAGAGCTCCCAAAGTAGTGCATATTGATATTCAAGCTTACATCCTTACTGTAAAATACATTTTATAGAAATTCTGATGACTGTTCACGAGGACGGAAAGAAGTAGCAAATATATAATGCTAGAAAATTTTGAGAAACTTTATATGGAAATGTTGAATATTTATTTGTCGAACGACAGAACAAAGCTCTTGCTAAATTATGAGAAATAAATTTCTTAAAGTTAATTTTCCGAAATTCAATTTCTTACTAGTTTCTATGGTGTGTAGAATAATCATTTCTAATCGTTCATTCGCAGTAACTAACACAGGAACGAAAAATTCGTCACTGTTGTCAAATAGTAAATTCGTACAACCCATAAAGGACACGTTTATTTTCATAGCAGTACATAAGAGCCAAGGATCAAAATTGACAGTTAAATTAACACACTCCTCTACTAAGTTCTTTCTTAACCTGATGTGTGTAGGTTTTATATGTCGTCAGTTATATATATCATTAATTTCTTAGAATTTTGTTTTGTTATTACATTACTGCAAGGAACCGGCAAAAAAGTAGAATAAATGGGATTATTTGACTGTTTCACACAGTATTAAGCCACAAATTTTTAAATTTATGTAACCTAAATAATAAATTTTCACCTAAAACTGATGCTGTATGCATTATAAAGGCACTCGTGAAATTATAATTGTGTTGGCCAGTTTTGTTATTTACCTGCAGGATAAATAAATCCACAGAACACTAATCATCCCAGTTAACATACGAAGGTTCGTCATGACGTGACCCAAATCATTCCAGTGTATACACATATCGACAAACAAGCCTAGAAACATATTGCCAGTACACATAATCACTGTAATTATATAGA
>Ga0123352_10019145_pt1 | contig 10916 bp, 3 predicted proteins | sample TergutLab28metaG_FD_89700 | JGI IMG/M metagenome (GOLD analysis project Ga0123352, IMG submission 89700) | Labiotermes labralis P1 segment gut microbial communities from Petit-Saut dam, French Guiana - Lab288 P1 | ecosystem: Host-associated > Arthropoda: Insects > Digestive system > Gut ... | reverse complement strand
TATACCTCTACTCCCCCTATGGGCCATACGGCCTGTACAGAGCCTCAGTGCCTGTACAGTAGAGCTATACCTCTACTCCCCCTATGGGCCATACGGCCTGTACAGAGCCTCAGTGCCTGTACAAGGGTGCACTTTACCTTACTTTGTCCTACAACCAGATGGTAACTTAAGGTGCGGCCTGTCACACAAATGGTCTCAGTTCGGAGAACTTTCGAAGCTAGTGCAAGTGCTGTTTCACATTCACGTAAAGACAACTGCTTTAATTTTGTGCCGCTTTTTTTTCCCGATATTTGTGATTGTACAAAACCATTCTGCGTTACCAACTAATCGAACAATGTTTCCACAAAGGTGACGATTTCATTTGTTGAAATTACTTTTCCAGGAATGCAATTTTGCAGCAATGTTTAATTCGCAACACGTGAACCTTCAACTCTCTACACACTGCCGAGTGTACGAATACCCACAATAGACGGAATACGAAGATTTTTTTTCAAGCACGTATTTGGGTTATTTAAAGGATTTCTCAAATTAAAACAGCTGTATCGAAAGGAGTTTTTATCAAGCTTAGTCTGCATATTTGCAACAAAGAACGGTATAAGACGTGTTAAATTATGCACCATCAACATAGTTAACTGTACAAATCCCGTTAAAATTTTTCTATAAAAAAAGTAGCTGCGTCACCAGAAGCTTTCACCCCAAATTAAAAGTACGGGTTTTATGACCCATTACCCTACGCTGCTTAATGTACAGCTGCGTACATTCGGACGAACAGGAGGTAGCGTGGAGAAGAGTTCGTCTTTGCTAATTATGACTTATTGCCATTGACCATTTCAATAATTTATTGATCCTATAACCCAAATGTGGGCCGGTTAGCTCAGTCGGTATTGCGACTGAGTACGGGCTGGACCGTCCGGGATCGAATCACAGTTGGGACGAGATTTTCCGCCCGTCCATACCGACCCTGGGGCCCACCCAGCCTCCTGTAAAATGGGTACTGGGTCTTTCCCGGGGTAAAGTGCGGCCAGGGCGTGCTGCTGACCACTCACCCCCTTCTAGTGCCGCGGTCATGGAAGAGTAGAGCTATAACTGTACCCACCCTGTGGGCCAAACCGGGCCTGTAACGGGATCACTTTACCTTTACCTTTTGTAACCAAATTTTCCGCAGTCCTGCTTTGTTTATATCGATTTAAATGTAAGGAAATATACTCGGTTCAAGTAGTTTAGTAATAATTTATATTCAAATTTCATTGTTAATTGTTAATGTACTTAGAGAACATTTGTATTATAACTGTATCAGTTACTAAATATATTCCAAGGTTTTTAGAAAGTGAGGGGAGGGATACAAGGATGCAGCATATTTAGGCTGATAAATTTCAAACGTAGTTAAAATTGTTGAGAGCTGGAGCTGAAATGGAGTGACTCTAATGAAACCCAACCTCGTAAATCATAACTACACTGCAACATCCTTATTTATTGTATAGTAAGAGAGAAGGGGACTGAAAATATGTGAAAATGAAGAAACACAAAATGCCTGGCGCTCCCATTACTTTCTTGTTTTATTAACGAGATTATTTGTACACAAGAGAGCATAGTACATATAACGAGACGTCGAGGCGTTTTAGCTTAATAATTATTGTCTTTGAAAAGTAATAAGGAGGCCTACTACGTATTCTGAGTGTGTGTCTCAATTCTTGTCTTACTTAACCTGCAAGCGATGCGCATGCACCGTGTTGTCGTCTGTGGACTGTCCGCCTGTACTATATTTTTCCACATTATCTCATAAACGGCACGATTTTTTCAAAAAAAAAGATTCATTGAACATAAAATGTGTGCTTTTTTATTGTCTGCACAACTCAGCTCTCAAACATTTCTCATTATAAGAAGAATTTAGCGAGATATTATCATAAATGTAAAAGGTAATGGTAAAGTGATCCCGTTACAGGCCCGGTGTGGCTCAGAGAGTGGGTAGAGGTATAGCTCTACTCTTCCATGACTGCGGCACTAGAAGGGGGTGAGTGGTCAGCAGCACGCCCCGGCCACAATTTACCCCCGGGAAAAACCCGGTACCCATTTTACAGGAGGCTGGGTGGGCCTCAGAACCGGTCTGGACGGGCGGAAAATCTCGCCCCCACCGGGATTCGATCTCGGACCGTCCAGCCCGTAGTCAGTCGCTATACCGACTGAGCTACCGGTTCCAAGTATTATCATATATATATGATCATGATAACACAAACACACACACACACACACACATATATATATGTAAAACTTCCTATATTCTAGTCAAATTTAAATAAAATTTTGAGTTTAATCGACAGATTTTCGAAAAACCCTCAAATATAAAACTTAATGAAACTTCTTCTAGTGGAAGCCAAGTTGTTCTACGCGAACGGCCAGACGGACAGACGGAAGGGCATATAGTGGCTAATTGTCGCTTTTCGCAGTTTCAGAACGCACCTAACAGTTCGGTACGGTGTACGTGCAGAGAAACGGCTGCTGGAATACTGCATACCAAAATACGAAAACAAATATGTCAAGGCAAAATAAGTAGGGCGATAATACGTCTGTCACAAATTGATTTTGTTTATTTGAAGAAGCGCGAATTGTTCAAACACAGCTGCTGTAAAAGGGCCAATGATACGGCCAGCACAGTGACATGCCGTTCTGTTTTGGCGTGCAAAACCGGTTCATCTCTTTGTGCAGAAGCATTAGATTATATTGTGCCTGGCTTAGGTTATCAATTCTTGCCAACTTCTATTGTTCCTCTTCCATATTCTTTCATTCTTTCGTTACTTATTTCTTTCCCCCTTTCTTGAATTAATTTTTTTTCCTGCTGTACAGTACACACAATTTCATTCGAAGTATTTGGAATTTGTTCTGTATCCCCCCCACCCCCACTATAAATCGTCCTCCAGTTTTCTCTCGCACTTAAATTTTCCTTTTTTTCTTTTTTCGTTTTCATTTCTCTCTTTACCTCTTCTTAAGCATTTCCAAAAAATTACAATCTTGGGGTTGCAAAGCCTAACGTCTTCATTACGTCAACTAAAATTCTAACTTAATTTCAGTTGTGTATTTTTCATCCCTGGCAATTTGCATAAAATTACAAAATCTATCAGCTCTAACAAATGTAAAATTCTATTTATTTTGTATTTTTTTGTTATTAATTTCCTCCTACAAGTTTGGACGCAGTCGTCATGTTCAGGGAGTTTACACCACTGTTGTTACAATGTACATCAATAGAGGAGTTTTAAAACTATCGAACATACCAGAAGTGCAGGTTTAAAGTTTCAGTTCAAATATTTGTGTGTGTATGAAATAAAGCCTACACGAAATGTTACTTGTGGTTGCAGTACGACTGTTCTATTGCTGTATATTTTAACAACATTGGTGTAAACTCCCTAAGATGGAGACTGCGGCGAAATAAGTAGGAGCAAATTAATAGCAAAAACACGCAATACATAGAATTGAAGATTTGTTAGTGCTGATAGCGTTTTTAATTAACTGCAGTGAGTCTGTAACAACTATATTATCGTCTTCATATTCACAGATACAGATCACTCACTCCGCAAGGATGGTAACCACCTACCAGGTTAAAATGTGTCACAACCACCTATCAGTCTACAATATGTCACAAACACCTATCAGGCTACAGTATGTCGCAACCACCCATCAGGCTACAGTTTATCGCAAACACCTACCAGATATCAATGATTCACAACCACCTATTAGGCTACAATATGTCATAACCACCCATCAGGCTACAGTGGGTCACAACCACCCATCAGGCTACAGTGTGTCACAACCACCCATCAGGCTACAGTATGTCACAACCACCCATCAGGCTATAGTATGCCACAACCACCCATCAGGCTACAGTATGTCACAACCACCCATCAGGCTACAGTATGTCACAACCACCCATCAGGCTACAGTGTGTCAGTCACCCATCAGGCTACAGTATGTCACAACCACCCATCAGGCTACAGTGTGTCACAGCCACCCATCAGGCTACGGTATGTCACAACCCACAAGACCATTACACTGTTACTGCTATCTCAGTCCAGCTGAAATTAATTCAGTATAATTCAAACACAACACTCTAAGCTGAGAGACGAAGAACAGCTGGAGTTCTGTAGTATTTTTAAATATGTGACGGAGCAAGACAGCTGTCACAACAGTTTGCTGCACAGGAAGGCAACCTTTGAACTCAGACCTAGCACTGGCTGAAAATCTTCCTCGAAAAAATACGCAACACATGTCATGAAATTATAGCAATTTCTCTTCGAATATTATCTTCCAGTTCTTCCAAAATACCTACTATGGATATACACTGTGCCCTCCAGTGCCTCCCCTCCCATAATAATCAGTCGAATTAAATAGTACAGACCTGTGCTTTTGTGCGCACTAGCTGCACACCACACACCGACTGAAGGCCACCCAAAAGGAATTCACGAAATGCTTGGAGACTTTTCGAATACCACTAACTGTTATTCTGACCGTTAACTCTTCCATAATGTGAACCACGCATCATCCGAGAAAAACACGTCTTTTTGACACACAAACCCTGGGCCTTTAAACCACATACAGCGTGGCCTTCTTCTCTCCAGGTTAGAAGAAACTATTTTGCGGGAATAATTTCATATTTATATTGGTCCAAAAATTTTGTTTTCCTGTGAGCTGAAGACGTTGACAACCAATCCGGACCACCCATTTTGCTCAAATATTTTCTGGTACGTCTTTGTAACCGAAGGCGAAAAAATCGTAGAGTAACTTTTCCGGTAACTCATAAAGTTATATTTCCTTGCCCCGTATTAAACATTTATTTCGAAATTATGTCGCGACCGTGCATAACCTTCTCTTTGAATGGCACTCTTGTTGCGGCACATGTCAACTGCGCTTACTTTTGCAAAGTAGTGCAAATGAGCACCCTTCTTCACACGCGCCTACCATCCACCGCCCATGACTAACATCTACGGTACAGCTACACACTTCTTTTGAACTGAACGTCTCCGTATTTGGGCAATCAGCACGGAGGGGAAAAGAGAGTCAGAAAGTATCTGTCGTTCAAATGTACGTCACGTGTATTTATACGGATTTCGACACATTTTTATTAAGTTTGTCTGCAGTTTTTATTCAAACCGTCTCCCAGACACTAAGCATGACACACGAGCTGAAGCCGAAACACAGTCCAATCCTAATAACACGAAAGTCCTGTGGGCTGGGTTCATTAATCCAGCCAGCAGACTGTTTTCATACTGTCGTGAACACAACTGTATATAATTAGAAATAATAACTAGCATATTAAAATGTACGAGATTGCCACGAATTCATTAATTCGAAAAAAATATATATATATATATGTGTGTGTGTGTGTGTGTGTGTTTGCGTGCGTGTGCGCGCTGAAGGTTTTATTAATTCTATAGGGGACTTGCAGGATATGCGTTTTATGGGCGATTTATTTATTTATATATATAGTGATTACGTTTTCATGTTTAATGGTTTCTAATTTTGCGGATTTTAGTATGGCTTTTTTTTGGCTGATTTTTATTCTAATGGTTTTATTTTGGAGATGTTTTCTGTGGGATATATAAATATATAAATATATTCGGTTTTTTTTATTGTTTGTGTCTACAGGTTTACCAGTTTATTATTCTTTCCGTTTATTTTATTTTGCTTTATGCGGCGATTTTAATTTAGTTCCCTCTTATTTTATGGTTGAAACTAGATAAAGTACAGGCCTGGATATGCCCTGACGCTTCCATGAACTGTAGGCTCCCATATCTCAAGACTACCGTCACACGAATGTGGTAAGGTTGTCCACCCTGCGCACCGGCCGCCTTTATCCCCAGGTAATATAAGTGGTACTCATTTCTTTTAGAGGCTGAGTGAACCCCAGAGTCATAGTGATGCTGGAAGGATTATTTCAATGAAAAATTCCAATGTCACTACGGGGGAATAGAATCCGCGACCTTCTGGCTTGTAGCGCAGTGCCTGTACCAACTGCGCCACCGCGTATGGTTGAAACAGCCTATTTATAATATAATGTTTGGTATGATTGGTTATATATGTATGTATATATATGTATATATATATAATTGTGTCCAAACATTTCTTCCGCGAATTGCTCCAACACACAGCCACAAAGTTATCCTGTTTACTTTACTTTGAGGCTCTTCCAGCCTACATTTTTCTCTAACACAGACTTACGCCCTCCTTGCACGGTCGTGAACTGCCACAGCCAGGGACAAAACATGACGTTACAGTGAGTCTGATTCAATTTACTGCAAACCAATGCCATTTTATAACGGGAAAAAGAAATGTTTCACTTTGATTTGCTTCCATTACATTACATTTATCGGCGTGGATTCTTTGATCCCTCGATATATGTAAACTTGTATCCATTTCTGTTCTCGTGTAGGCATAGCCGAAGGTTTTAATTTATTTACACACTGAAAAATAACGACGGTTTCTGGATGTTTGTGAAGGCGTATACAATCGTTTTGTAGCTTCCAAGTTACGATTTATCTCCTCCAGTTGTGACGTTGACGTCACTGTTTTTTTGCGTGTTTTACTGCGTAACTTCCGTGCTTTTCGAAACAACACTCAACTTCCTTCTCATCAAACATGAGTCTGAGGCTGTTTTTCTGTTGTTTGTCTTGTTATAAAATTTTGCACTGTTTATGTTTACAGAAGTGTGTAGAATTTTTAGCGTATATTTTTAACGCTAAACAATTATAAAAACTGGTAATTTAGTAACACGTCTGTGTGCAGATACTGCCTGCCAGGAGTTATTACTTCCACATTCTGCTGTTCTGATGAATAAAACATTGTGAGCCAGCATCTCGCCTATCCTCACTGAGTTTATTCTTGTGTTCTTCAGTCCTTTCGTTCAGATTAACAAAATTGTAAAACGTAAAGCAGTCCCGTTACAGGCCCGAGGTGCCCAGAGGGTTCCAGGAAGTTAAGGTTGCCACATTACGTGACATTGGCCCAATGGTGGTAAGGTTGTCAGCCTTACGCACCGGCCGCTTTTCTTCTTCTTCTTCTTCTTCCTCAGCTTTACAACTCTTTGTGAGTTTTGACTTGCTCAATTATTCCTTTCCATTGTTTCCTTTCCTGTGCCTTCTGTTTCCAATTATTTACTCCCATCTTCCTCAAATCTTCTCTCACGTCATCATCCCATCTTAATCTTGGCCTTCCTTTCGGTTTTGTTGCGTGTGGTTTCCATTTATAAATCCTTTAAACTACTCTTTCATCAGGCATTCCTTCAACATGTCCCACCCAACTCAGTCTCTTACTTTTAATGTGCCTTACTATATTTTCATGGTTAATCAGGTTTTCCAGCTCCTCGTTTGTTTTTTGTCTCCATTCTCCATTTTTTTCTGCGTTGGACCAAAAATTCTTCTCAATAACCTCCTTTAGAATACCAATAATTTGTGCTTAATATTTTCTGTTAATACCCAACATTCGGATCCATATACTACTACTTGTCTACCGGCCGCTTTTAGCCCCAGGAAATGTTCCTGGTACCCATTTCTGTTAAAGGCTGATTCGACCCCATGGCCACAGTACGATCGGATGGATTATGTCAATGAATAATTCGAATTACACCAACTGGAATCGAACCAGCGACCTTACGATTTGTATCGCAGCACCTTAACCACTGTGCTACCGCTAACAAAATTGTACCTTAATTAGAAGCCATGGCCGAATTCTTAAAAATCCTAACTAAATCTATATGCAATACAAACAGATATATTGGAGGTGCCGACAGATAAACTACAAATACAGATTACTGCATCACGCACGTTCTGGCTAACACGGTGTTTAATTGTGTTAACTCGCGTGTTCATAGAATACAAAACTAATATCTGTATACTCTATCGGATTGTGTTTTATGTAAAGACGAATCTTCAACTGACCGCATTGCGTAAGGCCAAATATATTTGTCAAAGACGAATAGCAACGAAACGTTTTGGCAACATTTGGATTCAGACCAAAGACGATTCTTTATGAGGATAGGGATAATGAATGCATCTATGGAACGTTATGTGATAATGTAGTGTCCAAGTGTGCACAACTGTTCCATGTTACCACGTTTACAGTCGGTGTACAGAAAGTGTATTCTATGGGAGGTAAGCGCTGATGCTAAAGAAAGTGCTTGTAATTGAGACTGTGTTATCTAAGAAGCAAAATCTGAAGCTGAAGAAAGATTTGAGCTAGGGCATGTAATGTAACAAAGAACCGCCATAACTCAGCACTTCAATTGAAAAAATTCAAGCTGATTTTACTTTAAGAATAAAGAAATGACTGATAAAAGATACGTGGATTGGCGTTTCAATGTTGTGGTGCCACTTCATATTGTGGTGCCACTTCATATTGTGGTGCCACTTCATATTGTAGTGCCACTTCTTATTGTGGTGCCACTTCATATTGTGGTGCCACTTCTTATTGTGGTGCCACTTCATATTGTGGTGCCACTTTATATTGTGGTGCCACTTCATATTGTGGTGCCACTTCTTATTGTGGTGCCACTTCATATTGTGGTGCCACTTCATATTTTGGTGCCACTTCATATTGTGGTGCCACTTCGTGTGAGGAAAAGTAACAACAACAACAACAAATAATAATAATAATAATATAGCTGTTTTAATCTTCCAACTTCATTGAAGTAAAGATATTGTTGGGTGACTGGCTGATTATTATCTTTTAAACAACGGTTATGCTGCTAGGATTGTTTGGTTGTTTGGTTGGTTGGTTGGTTGGTTGATTGGTAGGTTGGTAGGTTGGTAGGCTGGAAGGTTGGTTGAATTGATGAAAGGTTGATTGGTTGATTGATTAGTTGGTTGGTTGGTTGGTTGGTTGGTTGGTTGGTTGCTCATTAGTTAGCTAATTAGTTACGTAGTCATAGAGTCAATCAGTTAGTTAGTTAGTTAGTTAAATTTGCGGCTCAAGTCAATTCAGTATCTGTGTCTGCCAACACACATTCCCATAAACCTGCAAAAGTTCCGAATATTTATACATAAAATGATGCACGTCACAAGCGCATGCAACAAATATAATGCACAAATAACCCAATCTGACACAAATGCGTCAACTTCATTCATGGTTCGTCGCACCCACATTAGAGCTGCCTCCTGCCGCAATGGAGCGCTCTCGCTTTTACCCACCCTTCAGATCATACCAATGAATAAAATGTTGTTATATGTAGCAATGCAGGCAAAGCCCTCTGTTGAAGCACTTTATGGACGTAAACAAATATAGAATAAAGTGATGAGCATATTCATTATCACATTAAAATTTAATTATTTATAGTGCTGAGTTCACAAATTCAGAAAGAATTTTTGCAGAAGAGAAGAAGCCCACACTCTACCTGACGCCGAAGATGTTTTTTTTCTGTATTTCTTACGGTTTGCGAGATAATCAGACCCAAGTCGTCTTCTCCTCTGTTCAGTCAACAAAAAGAGCGAATGTGCTCCATCTGCTACCTTACACATATGTTTTGTTACTTGGTAAATATTGTTTTGTTACTTGGTAAATATTGTTTCCCATTTTGTTGTAATTGATTTTGTAGTTCTTGTTTTTTTTATTTTGTTGTTGTTTTGTAGTTTTGTAGTTTTCTTTTCCTTTTTCGTTTTGTTCTTATCTTTTGTTTTTTTTTTAAGTCAGGGTTTCCGTTGTGTTTGTTATGGCGTTCTTGTTGTACCCTTTTTTGCTGGTATTGTTTTTGGTCTCATTACTGTTACCCATGTTTTTGTTTCTGTTGTTGTTGTTACTGTTACTCCGATTTTTTTTTTGTTCTAATGTTGTTCTTGTTGCTGTATTCCGAGTCTCATTGCAGTCTCTGCTAGTTCATACTGACATATCTCTCAAATAATTCAAGCCTTTTCGTTTAGGTAGTGAGGATATTTTCACACACACACACACACAAAACCTACTCTCTGAAATACTAGTATCTGTTATGCGGAAGACAAGAGGATTTCCGCTGGGCCGTGTTGAACCTTGCGTCCCATACTCCGCACATAAATCACAGAAGCTTGTAGAGACAGTTCAGGGTGGTCAAGATGTATGGCCTCGATATTGCCATGTGAAAGGACAGCTAATGCCTCTGCACATCCAATATGTCTGCACCCCGAACAAAGTAGTAATAAACCTTAGCACTGCACATTCCGTCAGCTCTGCTGTGCGAAATGTAACGAACTTCAGAGCAAAGCAGCCATAGTGACCACAATCACTACAGGACAAGGTCACGAGGTGAACAACTAAGGAAATTCTGGTTCGTTTCTCTGCAGGAATAAGAGGTTTTCACCTCTCCAAAGCCTCTAGACCAATTCTGTAGCCTACCCAGCCTCCTAAATAACGAGCACAGTTAGGTAAATTGGCCGAAGCTTGAAGCTGACAATTTTATTTTATGTAAGGCGTATGTCAACAGTAGTGTAACTTTACCTCAACTTCCTAACACGTTTTTATTTTTTTTTTTCATATGTCAACAGACGAAGATATATAGAACCATAATCTTGTCTGTTGTTTTGTATGGGTATGAAACTTGGTCGCTGACGTTGCGGGAGGAAAGAAATTTGAAGGTGTTTGAGAACATGGTGTTGAGGAGAATATTTGGACCTAGGAGGGACGAGGTAACGGGGGAATGGAGGAAACTGCATAACGAGGAGCTAAATGATCTGTACTCCTCACCCAATATTGTGTGGGTGATAAAATCGAGAAGAATGAGAAGGGTTGGGCATGTGGCGCGTATGGGTGAGGAGAGGGGGTGTATAGGGTCTTGGTGGGGAAATCGGAGGAAAAGAGACCACTGGGGAGACCTAGGCGTAGATGGGTGGATAATATTAGGATGGATCTCCAGGAGGTGGGATGTGGGTATATGGACTGGATTGGGCTGGCCCAGGATAGAGACAGGT
>Ga0123352_10019142_pt1 | contig 10916 bp, 4 predicted proteins | sample TergutLab28metaG_FD_89700 | JGI IMG/M metagenome (GOLD analysis project Ga0123352, IMG submission 89700) | Labiotermes labralis P1 segment gut microbial communities from Petit-Saut dam, French Guiana - Lab288 P1 | ecosystem: Host-associated > Arthropoda: Insects > Digestive system > Gut ... | reverse complement strand
CACATTACAGAACACCCCCCCTCCCCCCAATAGCATATACAAACATCACAGATGCTGAGATCTCACCATCGTGACGTATCCACTCCAACCCTGTAAAGAAATACCACTAACTTTCGAACGTAAACTTGATGATGGCCACTTAGGCCGAAACATGTAGTTTACTTTTATCATTATTAAACACTTTTAAATACTGTTGTGTTATAGACCGACCCCACACCTATTGTTTAAATATACACAACGGGGATGGCTCAATTTAAAAAAAAAAAAAATAAAGTCACATTTTTATCAATTTATTAAAGGAAAATATTTCATACAATGGCATTTCATAGATCAAAATTCTTCTCCCACTAGTTTACAACAACACATTAAAGAGACATTCTTTAGGGCTAAAATTCTGGATCCCCCCCCCCCATAAAAAAAAGCTATCAACCATTCTGTCCACAGTAAAGACCTTTTAAGAAAATTTGTAATGTGTTCATTCTCAAATGATTTATTGTATATTCTTGACGAATCTTTCCACTATTGTTCTCTCTTTCAGACCAATATTATTGTAATTCGAACATTTCATAGAACATTCATGCCAGCTAAGAATTGCCTTTACCAGAAACTAACTTTCAAATGGTCCCTAACTTGTCTCAAACGCTCCATCACAAGGCACAGATATTATATTCTGATTACAAACATCAAGTAACCTCTCCATCCTTTCAACTACACTGTGATACACAGCACTTATCTCTGCAGGCTTTTGAAGTACTAGACTTTTATTTTAGCATTGATATGAAGACATTTACATTGTAAAGTGTGAAAAATTTAGTGCATGACACATGTATGTTTTTCTTTCACACTTCTATGAATAACAATAATTTTGATATTTAACCACCCTCAGAGCCTGCTGGTAACCGGTGTACCACTTACTGTAACACTAATAAACTTGAAATTTTTCCATACATGGTGTTTTGTATCATTCTCACAATAAACAATGATTATGTCCCTGAACACCCTTAAATGGTTGGTCTTTACAATGGTTACAGATTGTGTTCTCTGTGAGTAGGAACTGAAGCTTTGTATATAATGGAGATAAGTGTCAGTCCTCAAAAGGTTCAAATTGTTGTTGCTTGTCTTTCTTTTTTCCACTTTCCATTTCCTTGGAACAGGCAGTGCATTTCAAAGCCATCTGGAGAGATGCAATATTTAATGACAGTTGCATATTTAAAAAAAATGCAAACCACTGTTATCTCCAGACACAACTCAAAGCACAGTAGCCAGAGGATGACTGAGAAGCTACAAAGCATCGTGGAGAGTATTCATTCATATGTATTACTCAACTATGCAAAAGCAAATGATTCAATGTATGAGGCTTTCACAGCCATGCTGATTAAAACTGCAGTGTTCTGCCATGTGATGCCTTGTTGGTCAGTCCCGAGTTACTGACAATTCATAGGAGATCATTACCTCCATCTTCAAGGTAGTCTTCTTGGACTGCCCTAAAGATGCTGTCAGCAGGATTGTCTGAAATGTCACTAACTACAGACCAACAGACATAGTGTTGTATACCAGATTACTTTAATCTTTGGAAGCTTTGGTTGGTCTTCATCACCAACTCTAACTAGAAGTACTGTTAATATAAATCTTACTGCCAACAAAGGTGTTATCCACCTCACTCACCTTAACCCATAAAATACTTTAAATAACAACCAGCTAAGAATCAAAGGAAGCCTTCATATTTCTTGAAAAAATGAATGTTAAGTTAAGTAAAGCACAGCATTCAAGAACACCACTTCAAAACACAGCACTTTCATCAAACATAACCATCTGAAAACAAGGGATTTAAATCCCCGACACTATGTTGCTGGTGGCTGCAGTTTTAACTTGGAGGTAACAGTATTAGTACTAAAAAAATACCAGGCTTGCACAGCTAATAAAGGTTAAAATATCAAGGTATGAACACTACACCTACACACATGCTCTACTGCAGACTATCAAAATGTTCATTACAGTAACAGCATACCAGTTAGTTACTACCACAAGTGTACTAACAGTCAGTTTGTTATAATAATCACCTGTATACGACACACCTGATTGTAATGAAAAAGGTCCCAGTCCTCAACAAAACATTCATAAAACATACAAGTCATCAAAGTTCCAAAGTACAAGGGGAAGTATTGTACTACTATATGCAACAAAGCATGAAGATCTATATTTATTTATTTATTAACATTTTTTATGACTTATTTAATGACAATGTTGAATAACAGTATAATAGTGCATGGCAAAATGGAAAGTATGTGAAAGTGGTTATGGCCTAAATTGAGGCATTGTCCTGGTATTTGCCTGGAATAACTGAGAAAAAACATGGAAACCAGTCAGAATAGGCAATCTGAGGCTGTAATATGATCCTAGGAGGACCTCCTGAATATGAAGGAGTGCTAAGCAGTAAAACATTTCATACACATTCATGTTCAAAATTTTAATCCACACACTTGTAAATGCAACATATCAGCACATTTTACATCAGTGACAAATGTCATTAAAGCATGAATCGGCTTCCAAGTGCTGATTGGTCTTTAATAGTTATAATTTACAAATCCATAACATGCACAATACTTCTATGAACAAACTTCTAACAATAACTTATAAAACAGTTTCGACAACATTGGACAATAAGTCTTTTAGATGAATTATGTCAGGGTGGTTCAATATCTTTAACACTCTCAGCCACATGGACAAAAAGTCTAAAGTGTACAACACATATGATGACTTTATCTCATAAGACTGAATGAGGGTATATTATTTAAGGATTCTAACAAATGAAGTCTGGAAGCATAGGCAGTAATAACTTTAAGGACACGACAGAACTGTTGCAGTGCAGCTTTCTTTTAAGTGAATACTGCCTGCAGAGGAAACTGGTGAGATGGTCTCGTTTATATGCATTCTCCTAGCAACAGTGTTAAAATCATGTGTTCGATGTTTCCTGAAAGACAAATTTTCTCCAACTGGGAATTCCCTGTATTCTAGCAAGGGATCTAGTTTGATTTCTCCATGAGTGGTGGGTTCCTACTATATAAAGAAATATGCTTTGAATGAGTTTTCTCTGTGTGACAGGTTTTTGACATACTGTAGTAACTGCAGTGAAACTCCTTGTACAATTTGTACCCAAACGCACATCACTTTAATTCTGCAGGTGAGTTTGAATAAAATTTCCTGGAGTTTCTTTTACAGAACACTACAACTTATCATAACTCTACCTCTCAGTTAAACTGTTTACTTTGTAGTTATCACTTCTAATGAAGGAAAAGGTCTCAATCTAATATTAATTGTTAGAAAATTCAATAAATAAAATTCTGACACCATACCTTCCCTACAAAATTCATACATTTAACAATAACACAATAAAATATGCAAATTCTTTTGAATTCTTAAGACTGGGACCTTTTCTAGTGGAGGAGTTAATGCAAATTACTACTACAAACTAAAGTACCAACTCAAACACAATTACAGCCAAACCATGACTAGTAGTAAAACCAACATGAAAAACATAAATCCTTCTACATACTCATGAGGATTAATGCAATTCTACATATTGCCTGCCACACTGTTCCTATAAAGATATGTAAAATATTAATTATTTGGTCATTTTCTTTTTTTACACTGTACGTCAGCAACAATCAATGAATTTTAAACCACACATGAATGACTTCTAGTCTATGAGAAGTTCTGTTTTATATTTTTAATTTAGTACTGCTGTGATATATTAACATACTTAAATAGCAGTACAAAAATAGGCTGTCAATGAAAGCCCCAGCTCAATATCTTCATCTAATGATGTACAACAGTAAAACCATAACACATTCCAGGATATACACAACAACACATCCCATATATAAAGTTGAGATTTGATGTTTTGACTCTGTTTAATGACATTCATAGCAACGTACTTTCTCTTTTGGAGTGGGATTAATAAAATCCAATTGATCATGATATTTCATATTTATTAATTAAAATACTAATACAAACCTATGTATCTCCACAGAATTCTGCCATCTTCAAGGGCAAATCAGCATATAAAATTTATTACGAAGTTTTACATTTAAAACACTACATACCAAAAAGTGTTAAAATTATTATTTCCTCTGTACTGAGTTACATTCCTGATTAAATGAGGAGGTATCTCAGTCTATCATTTGGGTGCCATATCTCTGGTTTCCTTATACTAATTTTGGGTGTATTCTAGGTGTAACTCATGTGTTAACTGGTACTGCCCATTTTAATGTGGTGTTTCTTAGTAGCTGGTGTGAAGAATGATGGTGTTCTGTGTTATGTGACTGTCAATCAACCACTGTGAAGCAACATATGAAAACAAAAAATGACAGTAATATGTGAAGCACACACAGAAGGCAACAAAATTAAACATACGAAAACCACAGATTATTTCCAATGATAAATTTATTATCTTCATCTCAGACAAAAATAATTTCAGTACATTGTGCTTCTAAATATAGAACTTTTAACAGCTTTGATTACACCCCTGAAGCTGGCAGGATTCAGCTGAAACATTTAATGTCAGTTATATGAGTATTTTCATTGATAAATCTGAAACACTGTTGAAGTCAGAGGGTTCTATTATTTTTTAATTGTAATCCCTTGATTATTAAATTTAACATTCTAACCTGTACTGATTACACAGCATCAAATGGACAGGAAAGGTGCTCATAAATTGGTGGGGTATAAAGATTCAGAATACTTATGTGTACCTGCTTCAAGGTACTATCTTTCCCCCACATGGTAATGTAAGTGGAATGGTAGGTAAGTCTCGGTCTACAAAGAAACCAGCTTGATATTCAAGCCAGGTGACCTCCTCTCACATACACATCTACAGCATTGCCACTGTGTCAACCTGTTTGGGAAAACACTTATCAGGTCAATGTGGATATGGTTTGTTTCACATTATACTTAAGCCACTACTTACATCTGCCTTGAAAAACAGTCAGGGAACGTAATTTAAATAATTTATGGTTTCCAAGCTCTGAAACACGTGTCTGTCTGAATATAAGACTGGGCAGAACTGTACTGCAGGTATATGCACTCATGTACAGGGGAAATGTATATCATCTTTCTGTCAAAGTACTTCTCGGGTACAAGAATCACGATATGATAGCAGTGGCATGTTTTGTCAACTAGGGGCGACCTTTTAAATGTAACTTTAAAAGTATCGTTCTTTGCAACTGTTAAAACACATTAATAATGTTAATATTTCAAAACTTTACAAGCAATGGTGATACAGAGTGGGTATGCAAAAATCTCTCCCTTCCACTCTCTTCTAAGTTGTATCTACTTCTGATTTTCAGCTGCGACAAAAGAAATACATTCATAATATAAAATCTGTACATTTTTCCTGTTTCTGTATTTATGTATGCATGTATAAATTTTTAAGCTCAACAAAAGGATTAGAAAGGAAACACCCGTGAAGAGTTTATTTAAAAAAGTATCTTATTTTCCTGACATCTGGTGATACCAAATCATTTGGATAGCTTTAAGATTATGAGCATACACAATATGTTGTTTAGAAAGGAGATGACAAATATCCCAACAGACGCATTTGTAGGATGTGTGTATGTCCATTTCCACTTGATAAAAATAAGAACTATGGCCCTTACAAAGAAACACAAATTACAATTACAGATTGTTTCTACAATAAACATTTTTTTGATATGCATGTACGTTAATTTGCCAGTGGTTAAAGTTAGTGTGTGTGACAAGCTTACCACAGTGTAACCACCATCAACAGGCGAGCTGTTACTGGTACTATGGGAATCAAGTGTAGTAGGGATGAGTGTTATTTCATCATCACCACCACGATCATCATAATCATCATCAATATCATCAGCACCACCACCACCACATACTTTCTCGCTGTCAGTAGTCTGGGAAGTGTCTTTCTCCTCTTCCCGTCCTTCCCCTTCACTGCGAGGGGGTAGAATGGGGGAGGAAGGAGCGGATAATCTGCGGAACGGTTTGCGGAGGATTTCTACAAAGCGTTGTTGCTGTTTTTTCAAAGTTGAGGATCGGTCACCACCCTGGAAAATGTTATACACCTTGTTATTCTCACTACTCTGTTGACAGAAGGGACAGAGAAAGACAACTGAATCAGCACCATAATCTGCAAAATAAAGTGGCTTTCACTACTGGATGTAACATAATATCACTTATGGCATCACCTCATGTCTCTGCAATAGTATGTCACATTATGTCAATGTAAATGAAAACCACAAACAAAATTGTACTAAGAACTAAAAATGTATCTGACTTTCCTGGCTTGAATGTATACTTCATCTCTGAAGTAAATCAAATGCAAGAATGACTGTACATCTTTTACTAACCTTTTATTATGTTTTACACAGTTGATGGGTGAAAGGAAGACAGGGGAGAAAAAATACCCATAACTTTAATGAAAGAACCGTAGCTTTTTGTTGAAATCTCTGAGGTTACCAACTACCTTCATGTAGTCTAATATACCACAAGACTGCACTGCTTCAAACACTGCATGGAGGACATGCTGTTACATTTACAACATAAGTGTTTTCTGTATTACAACCACACATCAGAAGATGCTGTGGTACTCAACGGGGAGTGAAAAATATGCTGCACAAAGTATCAAAAGCCAGTATATTTAAACACAGAAACTCTCTGCATTGACATACTACTCTAGAATACTTATGCCTGTTGGATGTCATGAGCTCAAGACTCTTGAATATTGTGTGGAAAGGGAACTGAAACAACACTGTGGGTAAAAACATGCATCCATTCATTTCACAATATCAAAAGGGCACAAACTTTTTATTAAAATTAATTTGTGTTATAATGTCCCTTGTAGAAATGACTGTGATATTACACAGAAAATAAGATATTTACCTCTTACACACACTGCTGTCAATGGCCAATGACAAAATATTCTGAACAAAGTACTGCAAAATCATAATGTCAAATAAATCCTTATCTTAACCTCTCTAAAAGAGTTTGTGGTATTAACCTACAAATTTTACTTGATGTTTAAGGCTCTAAAAACGAAGTTTATTCTTGCATATGTCCATTTAAGATGCCACTCCAAGGGAACTGTACAAGTGATACAAGAATGTTTTCAAGTGACATGAAGACACACCACCCGTGAATATGCTTCTGCTGCTATCATACCTCCAGCTGAATAATCATGAGTTACTTCATAAACTCTCCATGAACACATAAATCCCTAGGTTTTATTGTTTACCTATTTTCTGGAGAAAAATAATTCATACATCCTACAAATGATCCTGTATTTTGTAAATGTAAGCCTCCATAAGTATCAAAGAATTAGCTGTTCCTGCTTCATTAAACACATCATTATGCTAAAATAATAATAAAAAATAAAAAACTACAATGTCCAACCTTGATACTTACAACACATCCTTCTGCTGCTACATGATGTTACAATAAATGGTTTTGTATAATGTTATTTATTACTCCTGAAGTGATTTTATTTTAAGTAGTGGTTTTCATACACTGACACAATAAGACAACACCAGCAAAGTCAGATTCTGAATAATGCAAAAACAGAAGCTACAACCTTACCACCACAAATGCAAAATAAAGCCCATCTACACCAGAACCCACAGATTTTGCTGAAAACAAAACATTATCAGATGTATACTGTGTTCAAATATTGCATACATGAATACAAGTAATTACACACAACCATAAGCTTTGATACCAGAGAAGCGAACCAATCTGCAGAAAACCAATACCACAATTTCTGCCCAGAAAGAAGAGAAGACCTTCTGCAGAGAAAGATTTAACTTGAGGTTCCAAAATTTCTTTCCATCTGATGAAAATCCTGTAACTCCAATGGAAGATGTATCAGAAACATATGTAAATGCTCTTGATCAATTTATTGGTGAAACACTGCTATCCTAATTCTAGTGAGTTCTCAGTCATAAACATGTACAATGAAGTATCAGACATTTAAAAAACCATTACTGCAAGAAATTTTAACACTCTTCATGTTCCACGAATCTAATAATTTGTTATTTAATTAAAATTCTGATGTGTTTCTTCACTCACATCCCACACAACAAAAACACCACTCCTGCCATGTAGGACAACTCAAAGGAACTAATACACAAAAAAATGTAACACACTGTACATACCACAGCGATGCTGGAAGGTGCTGACAGAATATGTCAGAAATAACATGCAATGGGACATTTCATGTACAGAATACACTACACACAACACTGAAGAGGCAACATTATTAGATGCTGATGAAGATGCAGTGTGTTTAAAGCTATTTATTTGGACTCTGTCAACTGTTATAATTTTCTGTATAAAGCCACACATTTTGGAAATGAGTTCTACTTTTCTACATGTGAAGAAAACACGGAGGTGCCGCTTTGTAGCTACTGTCATATCCTGGACCAATACCTGAAGATGGAAACCGAAATACAGTAGCTTTTGGTAAGTAACTAGCACAATGGGCAAGTCCAAAAACAAAGCCTACAAATTCAGTTCAAATTACACCGTCAATATTCTGTACTGACTTATGTATCTCTATTTTTATCAAATACACAAGCAATGAAAAGCAATTGCTTTCCTAAGTGTTATTGATCATGGCCATTTCTTCAGGGTACGGACAGAACATGTCACACAGCTCAGTCAGTGCAGTGGGTGGTTACAGGCTGGATGACCAGAGTTCAATTCCTGACAGGAGCAAAGTACTTCTACCTGCACCTCTGTGACCACACCAACTATGCAGCCTACCCAGTATCATACCCAATGTGTTTTCTTTCCCTAGGAGTATAGCAGAATCAGCATTAAGCCAACCATTTACCTCCATCTACTGCAAATGTTAAGAATTTTTTGAGCTCTACTAGTACTCCAACGTACTTTCAACTTATAACTTATTCCGTAAGATACTCCATTCTAGACATAATATACATACAGCATATAAATGTGAAACGGTACCATGGTTTGCCTTCATGTAAATTTGTTTTTGCACTTCGTTTTGTATGACATTTAATGATGTTGTCAATTTCTAAGATTATAAAGCACAGATTAATGGATGAATCAATTCGTATGGAGCATAAGGGGAATGATAAAGATAGGGGAAACTGGGAGGTATGCAGGAAAAACCTGTTGCAGTGCAACCTATCCAACCAAAACCCCACATAGACTAGGCTAGCCTGAACCCAGGCTTGTGCAGTGACAGGCCAGTGACTAACCGCCTGATTCATGGCATGGATTGTTTCTGCACACATAACAGTGAACTATGGACTACATACTATACACAAATGTATTTGCATCTTTTATCATCTAACTTGTACCCTGTAAATGTGAATGTTACATACATCACGGTACTCATGTAGGCCTAACAGTCACTGTCACAGCTGAGAGGTAAGCGACAAAGGGAACATAAATACTTACACAAAAGCAACATAAACACATAATAATTTGGAACAATTTTCAAATGCATCCAATACACCACAATATCCAACACATAAGGAGAAGGTTACATAACTTAGAAAAAAAAAAATGAGAATACTGTACAAGGAAGCAGTTTTCAGGAGTGCAAGTACATAATCATACTTGGCAACACTAGAACTGTCACAAAGAACACATGCCATTTGGCGAGACCTAATGTTTGGCAAGAAAAAACACCCCCCTCCACCCCCAGATCATGGAAGCATACAATTAAACAATAAATGTTGACATTCTGTACAACAGACATCTTTAAATTATACTGTCACTACAGTATCTTTCTGCTTCTTGAACTGTAACTGAGTGTAACTTACCAGGTCCACTGCCAAATTTTGAAGCAAATAAAAGGAGAAATGTATTTATTTTATAAGACACTGATGGCATTCATGAATAAAATACTTAATATAAATCATCAACAGAATTACATGGTATGTAGTTTCTAAGCATGAATCTCATGATTTTAAGCAGAAACTCTCACTATTCAACACCTGAAATTCAGAGTGTAGGAAATCTAGAATTCCATATTAAACGTGTACTTTCAGTCTGTCACAACCATATTTCACTAGTTCTTAGGGTTTACACAGTGGTGTGTGTAAGGTATCTGCTCTTCCGGGACATGACAATACATTACTGGCTATTTGGTTTCTTACATTCTCAGACCTCTACATTGTCTCAGAACTCTGAGAATCAAATACCCACTGACCCGCTGTCATATCCCAGAAGGATGGACACCTCAACATTCCACAAATGAGCAACACAAGTGTGATACATTCATACAAAAAAAACAAAATATCCTGACTGGGGATATGAAAAGTGATATTTTACTCCTGAACACATGCTACACTGAAGATGACACCTCCATTTTTAAAAGCCAAATATATGAATATACAAATGAACATGGTCTTCTTCCTCATTATATGATTTTATATACCACATAAAAATTATTTATATTTGATGCTTTAGGCACTTTTCCACTATATTCTGAGAAAGAAACAATTCAGAAGATGAAATACCGTATATTCTCGAATCTAATCGAAACCCGAATCTAATCCGCACTAGTTTTTCCTGATTTCTTAAACGAAAAAAAAGTCAGTTCGCGGTTCTAACCCGCACCTTTCCTTCAACTGCCCCTTGCCTACAAGGCAGACTGATTGAATAGTATTGGATGTTACCAATGCTTTAACTGTTATCTGACTAATGCGCCATGTGTGAAGTGGCTATTTAACACTTTCAGCCCGGCGTCCATTTAAACTTTAAAATACCCCCAGCCGGCGTATTTTAAGGGTATTGAAAAAAATTTAAAAATTGCAGTATTTCCTATCATAAAAATACAAAATTTTTACACACCATAGGAGAAGGTTCGCTGTATCCCATGCATAAAAAATGGATTACTTACGTGTATTTGGAGCCTT
>Ga0123352_10019141_pt1 | contig 10916 bp, 7 predicted proteins | sample TergutLab28metaG_FD_89700 | JGI IMG/M metagenome (GOLD analysis project Ga0123352, IMG submission 89700) | Labiotermes labralis P1 segment gut microbial communities from Petit-Saut dam, French Guiana - Lab288 P1 | ecosystem: Host-associated > Arthropoda: Insects > Digestive system > Gut ... | reverse complement strand
TGTGAGTGCGGTAATGAACTTTCGGGTTCCGTGAAATGCGGGGAATTTCTTGACTAGCTGCAAACCAGTTAGCTTCTCAAGAAGGACTCTGCACCATGGAGTAAGTAAGTAAGTAAGTAAGTGCCATATCTTACATTCTTGCGGCGGTGATCAAGAATATACAAGTCGTCTGCTGAATGCTATGTCGTATGTCTTATAAAACAATAACCGAATTTTGGGGGAAGCTTCCAGCCCCAACCAAGGCTTAAATGACTACTTAGATTCTGAAAACAGGGGCAACAATTTCCACCGTAAAGTCAGTAACTATTTACAAATAGGCACGGTGTCATGTAACCGAAAGTTTGAATCTAAAAGAAGCAAGATTCAGCTGATTAAACACATACGAACGTTCAAATCAGAAATACTTTGTAATTTTGTGTCCTCAGAGCAGGTCTGGACACCCCTGGCTGCTTCGCAAAATTTTTAATTAACTTGAAATGGAAAAAATAGGACTTACAGAATATATATGCATGTGTTGGGGAAAAAATTATGTGCCGGACTACAAAGTTTATTGAGAAAATTGTTTTTTGCGCGGACAAACACACGCGAGGTACCCTCGCAAAGCGGAAAGTGGTCTTCACTTAGAATAATGTTTTTCCCTCCTGACGGTACGCGAAATATTTATGTATCTATAATAACAATAAAACTCTCCGCTACCAAACTTTATGAAAATTCTTTTAGCTATTACGGAGTAATAACAAGACATGAATATCCGCTACTTTAATTGGGTCATACTTACAAGCTTCAAGCGTCAAAACAAAAAAATCAAAAGTTTTAAGAAGCTCAGAAGACCGAAGAATACGGAATTTAATTAAAAATAAATTATGCCTATGCGAAATAGATTTAACGGGTAACTTCAACAAAATTTGGAAAGCATGCGGAAAATATTGCATTCAATACAAAAAAACGAAGAATCAACCATGTATAATTATATCTACGAGCTACGTGTATAGAGGCCCTGCGTTTGTCCATGCACAATGTAAAATGACAGTACACTGATGATAATAATAATACATAAATTGTATAATATTAAAATGTACACAATACGGTACTGTGTTGCTATTTTTAGCACAGTATACTGATACTTACTTACTTACTTCCTGCAAGGTGCAGAGTCCTTCTTGAGAAGCTAACTGGTTTGCAGGTAGTCAAGGAATTCCCTGCATTTCACGGAACCCGAAGTTTCATTACCGCACTCACAAGCTTCCGTCACCCGTCCCTATCCTGGGCCAGCCCAATCCAGTCCATATACCCACAACCCACCTCCTGGAGATCCATCCTAATATTATCCACCCATCTACGCCTAGGCCTCCCCAGTGGTCTCTTTCCCTCCCGCTTCCCCACCAAGACCCTATACACCCCCTCTCCTCACCCATACCCGCCACATGCCCAGCCAGTCTCATTCTTCTTGATTTTACCACCCACACAATTTTGGGCGAGGAATACAAATCATTTAGCTCCTCGTTATGCAATCTCCTCCTTTCTCTCATTACCTCGTCCCTCCTAGGTCTAAATATTCTCCTCGACACCATGTTCTCAAACACCGTCAGCTTCCTTTCCTCCCGCAATGTCAGCGACCAAGCTTCGCACCCATACCAAACAACAGGCAAAATTAGAGTTCTATATATCTTGATCTTTAAATTTTTGGATAGCAACCTGGACGACAAAAGGTACTGTGTTGTTATATTTAGCACCGTACACTGATGATAATAATAATACATAAATTGCCTGATATTAAAATGTACACAATGAGGTACTGTGTAGCTATTTTTAGCACTTTTACAAAACCGAATTAATAAAGCAATGTAATGTAATCCTCCCTAAATAACCAACTCATAAGTTTACAAAACTGCCTCAGCGTTTGTTCTAGGCTCTACCAGGGAAAGGGTTAAGAGACATTTCCTCCTTCCAAATACACCGTGGTGCTGATACGTCCTTAGCCCGACCAGGAAAGAAACAAGCTCGGAAGCATATCAGGTACGCGCGCGATTTCAACAACATCGAGACGCCGGCTGTCATCAATTTTTTTTATTTTCCCTGCAAGGCTAGGCGCCAAATGAAATTCAAGCAATTCTGACAGAAACATTAGCTTCTTTCCTGGTCGGGCTAAGGACTTTTCAGTACCCCTGTAAATTAGTAACACTAACACACTTCTAATGTTCAGAACACTAACACAAAGAATGATGTTTTACATCATCATATTCTGCAAAATGTATTTGTTAACCCATCAAGTACTAAACGTAACTGGTTTTATTTAAAGACCCAGCTCGTACCGCGCAGGAAAAACTTGTCATCTCGGCTATAAGAACCAATCATTGAATACGGTTGTTCTGAGATACACACGAAAAAGCATATAAATATGCTGTATGGGCTGAATGTAGAATTTTGCTTTGAAAGGTTACATACAAAATAACTGATATAACAAAGAGAGATAAACATGAAAATGGAAGTCACATATTTACAACAAAACTGTCCTTTTCTTCCTAAGACATTTCTTTACATACATCATACAGTGAAACATTCACTATCTTAAGAGAGAAATATGGACTGCCTGTGTTTATTCCATTGTTCATTAATGCCTCAATGAATACATTCATTCTGATTCAAAATTTACAATTCTATACTATTGGGAATGTCTTCTGTTGTGGAAAGATACAAAGAAAAGCTTTGTTGAGTATGCCGGGGAAATAACGCAAAATTTTTTTATTCCAATTTCACCAATTGAGTTCCGTTTGTTCAGACCGTAAACACACACATGTAGAGTAAGGATAAAATATTAGTGGTATTTTGAAATAAAAAAAAGTCACCTCTGAATATAACACTTATTGCAAAAAAAGGGGTCTACAAACTTATGCTCCTTCTACAAATGTACGCTAATCATTTTCGGGTATTTCACTACACTCACGTCCACACAGCAGCATAACAAACACACACAGGGCAATCTAGCTATATAACTTGAGGGTTGTTTCACCGTGCATCTTCCTCATGAAATAAAGTGAAATGCCAGCTAACTGCAACTAGGTAAATTTATTGGTGTATTTTTAGCTCGACATGTTTCGGGTACATACGCCCATCATCAGGAGCATTAGATGTTGAGTTGCAGCATATGGTTTTCTGCACCGAGTTTTTGGTTGGGTGGTGGTCTTGAGAGTTGCTGCGTAGGTCGTGTGTACGGTGCGGATGGTGCCGTGCATGGCAACATCCGTACCGTACACAAACCATATGCTGCAACTCAACATCTCATGCTCCTGATGATGGGCGTATTTACCCGAAATATGTCAAGCTACAAATACATTAATAAAATTACCTAGTTGCATCAAGTTGGCATTTCACTTTATTTCTATATAACAACTACCAACAAGTCACAATAAACGAAATCCAATTACCAATCCCTGATTGAAATCAGCAACCTAACTCCGTGAAACAGAGTCCTTACAAAGAGAAGCCAAAAGTCACGTAATTTATTAAAAAATTCTTCGTCTTTTACAAGACCAATTGGTCCATTGCTCCGTTCACAGCAACTTCTTACAAAATCTTATATTAAGCCAGTTTAAGCCTTTAAAGTCTAGCGGTTAGTTTAAGAACTACCAAGTTTAACATTAAATAATCCTACGTTCTGCCCACACAGCTGTATTTATGTGTTCTGTGTGGATCTCAGAACAAACAGCGATCATTTCCCTAAACAGTAAAAACTTACTGCTTTTTATAACCGAGACGGAGATTGTTTACTGCGCGGTACGTACTGGGTCTGTAAGTGAAATTGCATTTCTTCTTTAATGGGTTAATATTTGAGCCCCATTCTCCTTTCAGATCCGCCTAATATTAGCCCAACCTTCCCAATAAGCTTCTTTCCCCTCTTATCTCCTCAGCCCTAACACGCGTTTCGATTCCTTACCCACCCCGCGCGTGCTAAATGACCCACAGACCTCACGTACCATGATTATGTCACTCTAATTACGTTTCGTTACAGATAAATTAAAATTACTGAACACCTTACATACGGTCATGTAATTTTCTCCAGTCTTTTAAATCTTTATTCCTGTCAAACCCAAATATTCACACAGATTTCAAACGTTCAATTCCTCAAACCCATTGAAACTTAAAATTGATCTGAATAATATTTAAAAATTCGATGTTTACCTCATCGAAAACACAACGTCTTCAAAACATAAAGAAACCGTTTAATGGAGTCTGGGAAAATTAAAAATAATCATAATCACATTAACCACGTGCATTCTGTTTGAAATGGATTGTTGGAAAGAGCAAAAGAGATAATAAATAAAAATAATTATTGTAGACAATATTACGTATCGCGACATGAATTTGCTAGGCTGCATTGCGATCTGGCGATTGGATTGTGCTAGGCCACGTTGCAGTCAGCATCTATCGGTATTGCAGGCTTCGTAAGTACAGTGTGACATATTTAACCTTCACGACGCTTTTCTAAAAGAATTTTTAAACTCCGATATAACGAAGTAAGATTTATGATTACAATATATAAATACACTCTACACCCATATATTTTCTGACCATATCAACACTGCTGAATGCCACATATAAAATTCCCCAAGGTGGCAGAATTTTGTGTGTCGAGTCCCTTATTTTTAGATAGAGATTTAACATTCTAGCGCAGTTTGGCTGAGACATTGCCCTACAAGTCAGAAGGCTGCGATTTCGATTCCCGATGGTGTCAGTGGAATTTTTCATTGACTTAAAATTCTTCCTGCCCCAATACGGCCCTGGAGTGACTCAGTCTCTAACAGAAACGCGCACCAAAAATAGTTCCTGCGTGGTAGAGGTACTCGGTGTGTAGGGCTGACAACATTACTACCTTCGGGTGTCGACCGTCATGAAGTCTGGGAGACTGAACGTCCTGGAACCCTAACGGTCTGTCCAGGCCTCTACACAGACTGCTTTACCTTTCACGTGTTTGACAGAGTTTTAGAATTAGAAGCATAGATAAGTTGAAGGCAATTCACAAATTCTAAAATAAAGAGCCGTATTGAAAGAATCCTTACCCAGAATGACTGATTTTTTTAAAAAAAAGGGAAAATATTCTTTATTTAATTCTTTCACATACTTTACTGGTGGACCTGGTAGCTCAGTCGGTATAGCGACTGACTACGGGTTGCAGGGTCCGTGATCGAATCCCGGTGGGAAAGAGATTTTCCGCCCGTCCAGACGGGCCCTGGGGCCCACACAGCCTCCTGTAAAATGGGTACCGGGTCTTTCCTGGAGGTAAAGTGCGGTCGAGGCGTGCTGCTGACCACTCACCCCCTTCTAGTGCCGCGGTCATGGAAGAGTAGAGCTATAACTTTACCCACCCTCTGGGCCACACCTGGCATGTAATGGAATCACTTTACCTTTTACATTTTTCACATACGTTTTGACGAATCAAAACGCACAAACACAAAGAGCAGTTCTGAACAGACCTGCGGTAACGTGTTTCTGAAACACAAACTTTCAGATTTAACACAATATTATAAACAGCCAACTAGATGCATCGATGATGCTGCTTGCAGGCATCATAGCCAGTGCATTATACCACAAGCTGTAAACACAGTCTAGTGCTCCTGAGGATTGGCGAAATTATGGCCCGAAACATGTTGAGCTGATTGAAATTATTGATAAAATTATTAGAGTTGCATCTAGTTGGCTGTTCCCGTTATTGCATCAATGATGGACCGTCACACAAAAAATGAAATTTCAAACTTAATTTTAACATTGGATTTTTCAATTTTTTATATAATTTCTCACAGCTCTGAGCATTTCGTTTAAAACCAAATGCAATTACATAAGACTCGTGACTATATACAAAGCGTTTCGCGACACAAAAACAAAATAAATTTGGTTATTTGTTTGCATTCCGGACGACAAATTGAAATCAACAAAAATAATGAGAAACCCCTCTGTTCTCCTTTGTGTTTGACGTGCTTCTAAAAGAGACACAGGAAGCTTAAAATCACTGATTACAGGAAATAACGATCAGTGCCTCCAACAGACGATAAGAAATAAACAACTTTTATTGCCAATATAAATTAAACCGGTGTTAGTTTTAGTAGGAATGCATACTAAGCTTTGACAGTCAGTGATACGCAAGACACGTGTCACAACGACATGGTGAGTCTCCACGTGGCGAACAGAGGCGACGGCCTCAGGGGACGAAGAACTACGAACAGCCGACAAGAGGTGATCCTCTAGCGTGTACAGAATGGGTGTTAGACGACAGGCTGACACTTCCTCTTCTTTATTATATTTATTTTATTTAGTTATTAACTGCAATTGGGTTGTTACCCGGCGTCAGTGGTTATTTTACATATAAACAAAACATGAAATTGATTACTACTAGATTTAAGTCGGGAGGGCTACATGGGAAGCATGTAGTGGCAACTTGGAATGTTGGGAACCATCTCAGCATTTGCTTATAGACACAGGGAAACCGAGAAAAACTTGTGTCGAGGTGGTCGGTCGCAGGACCTTCCGAATACTGACTTCTAGCCAGCAGTCCGGCATCTAAAGTACAAAGAGCAATACACACACAGTACAACAAATACAGATAAGATAACTACAACAATGCACACGAGACAACTACAACGATACACATAAGACAACTACAAAAATACACACAAGACAACTTAAAACTAGCAACAATACATGCGAGACAAATTAGAATAAAACATACACAGAAGGTAAAATCACCCAAGTAAGAGAGTAAAAGAAGATCAGGATTTTATAAACTGTTACACAAAATTTAAAAACTGGATGGGCGCGGCATGTGGCATGCATGGGATCGAAGAGAAATGTACACTGAGTTTTGATGTGGAAAACTGAAGTAAAATCAGTGTTTGGAAGACTTAAACCTAGAAGACAGTGTGACATCTTAGCGGTATTTCAGAAGAACCTAATAGGGGGAGGGGGGTTGTGAACTGGTCGCACCTGGCTGAGTGTACTGACCAGAGCTGTATTATATGAAAATAGAAACGAAATCTGATTTTCAAAAAATGCTAGGAATTTTTGAAGTGCTGAGACACTGTCAGCTTTCCAAGGGTTCTGTATTTCAGAAGAACCTGTTGGGGTGGTGAACTGGTTGCACCTGCCTGAGTGTATTGACCAGAACCGTGTTATGTGAACACAGGACAGAAATTTGATTTTCAAAATACCTAAGAATTTTTTAGGTGCTGAGAAACTGTCAGCTTTCCAAGGATTCTGTATTTCAGAAGAATCTATTGGGGAGGTGAACTGGTTGCACCTGCCTGATTGTACTGACCAGAGCTGTGTTATGTGAACACAGAATCGAAATCTGATTTTGAAAAATCTAGGAATTTTTTAAGGTGCTGAGAAACTGCCAGCTTTCCAAGGGGTCTGCTCTATAAACTGAGTAATTTAATTCCTACTTAGCAAACCGAGCGGCGTCTTAGTTTTTTTTATTAGAGAAACATGTTTACTGTGAGAAGCAGGAGAAAAAAAAAATGCCGATACCCGGATTCAATCCCAGGACACTCTATATGGTATCTGTGATGCAAAAGTGGCACTGGGTCAGGTCCGTTCACCGAGTACTTCTCCCTTCCTTGCCAGTACCGCACCATCGATATACCATGCCCATTTATTCATTCATCACCAAGAGTTCAATCATGAAATTCCAATTCAAAATTTGGGTTACACCCGTCAAAGCACAGCCAATATACAAATATATTTTGTGGGGGAAACGCGGAAAATTTCATGTCTAAGAGGGTTCTGCATATATTCAAAGCCGTCGTTTAAAGTGCCCGAATTATAGGAACATGTCTGAGACAAAGAAATGTCTTTTATTTGTGGAAATACTCCAGCAGTGCTATGAGCAAATAAATGACGTTGCTGAGAGAACGCGAGCAGTGAGACACAAAAATGATTCATGTGGTCACTGCTAAGTGTCACTTCGTTCCAGTACCGTAGACAGAGCCAGGCAATGCACAACACTTGTGTATTTTCCCTTACCACTTTCCCTTTGTCAACAATATTGTGTGACATCAGTCAGAAGCTCTTTGTTAAATTACTGTCGCAGGGACCCACAGCCTTCTCGCAGCAGACATTTCCTTCCAGAAACAAGACACTCTTTTCGGCCCTTTCATGTTTATGAATCGCCGGCCAAATTTTATGTCCTCTTCCATACGTATTATATCGGTGATATATCTTATTAAAACGACACAAACCAGTAAATCCGACCCAGATATATAAACAGAGAGATAAATTAAATTTAATATTTAAAAACTAATTAACACATAACGTTCCAAAAGAAGGACGCAAACAGAAATCAAATAGTAATTAATGTAGTTTTTTTGTGTTTCACAATTTTTATAGGCCACGAAGGCCCTTAGGGTGTGTAGAGGTATAGCTCTACTCTTTCTAGGCTCTCGGCACTAGATGGGGTGGGGGGTCAGCTCCATTCACCGGCCTCCTCTACCCCCGGGAAAGACCCGGTACCCATTTTACAGTAGGTTGGGTGGGCCCCAGGGCCGGTCTGGACGGGCGGAAAATCTCGTCCCCACCGGGATTCGATCCCGGACCGTCCAGCCCATAGCCAATCGCTATAACGACTGAGCTACCGGGCCCACGATAATTAATGTTACGGATTTAAATTACTGTGAAGCCGGATGCAGCGTGTTTCTCCGAAACCTTGGAACCTAACACAACTCCCGATTAAGAAATTGTTATTGAAAGGTATTTGAAATTTTTTCGCAGCCACGTGTTTCGGCTCGTTTCTGTGGAGCTGCAAATTGCTGCTGCATGTCACCATCACATCTACAGACACTACGTCACATTTCTACACGAAAGATACGCCATCACGTCGACGAAGATTTTACACCCACTATTTAAACGGAACAGATCTTCAAAAACCCCAAAACTTACCAAAATATCAATTTACTGCAGTCCTTACATCTATGTTTCTTTCTTTTCATTACCTGTCAATTTTAATCTTATTACCTGTTGCGTATCTGAATCACTTTTAACTCAATTCATAACATATTTGAGAAAATGCAACACGAGATCTCTGTCAATTGTATACAATAACTTTTTAAAATGTTCACCCAGAAGATGGCTCCATAGAAACCAGCCGAAACATGTAGCTGTGAAATATGATGTGAAATATATCTTTTAATAATAATCGTTTAATAGAGTAGTGTTAGACTGTATATTTTGTGTATACTACTGATCATTCAGTGGGCCCGGTAGCTCAGTCGGTATAGCAACTGAGCTACGAACTGGACGGTCCAGGAACGAATTCCGGTGGGGATGAGATTTTCCGCCCATCCAGACCGGCCCACCCAGCCTCCTGTAAAATGGGTACCGAGTACTTCCCGGGGGTAAACTGCGGCCGGGGCGTGCTGCTGACCACTCAACCTCTTCTAGTGCCGCGGTCATGGAAGAGTAGAGGTATACCTCTACTCACCCTCTGGGCCACACCGGGACCGTAACGGGAAACCTCTACCTTTACTGTTCATTCAACCCAACGGGGATAATTACACCCGAAAAAAGAGAAAACCTTGGACCTATCGACAAAATGAGTTTGAGTCAAAACACAAGACATTAATATAAATATCACATCTTGTTTACCATTTAAATTCTTCAAACTTTGGATGAAGAAATATTTCGCTCAAAACGTTCAATAATTGGGGTCTCAGGAAGGCACTCAGATAGTCGAAATTTGCCGAAGCTTCGACATAAGCCCTTCAGCTCCACTCTCCCATTTCCCTCTCAGTTCTTCACTCATACTACATATCCGGTCGATATCAAAATTTTCCACGTTATCTTCCACCAAATATTGGGCCCAAAGCACAAACGTTGATCAAATCACAAAATGTCCGTACGTTCAGACACTTCATTCGCCAAGAACCTCAAACCCAGACCACATAAACAACTCCCATTACATCCTTAGTTACTGCACTATGCTCGTTATGAGGGTTTGACCCGTTGATTCTTTTCCAGCACCTGAAAACGGAAGAAGAGCCGGCTTCCGAAATATGTCGTAATTGTTAGATGACGATGAATCATGACCAGAAAGGAGACTGGCAATATAATACACGATAGCCAAAGTTCTATCAAGCTGAATTATAATTGCAAATATATCTGTGTTGCAATTATAAAACAAATTTAGGAACGGAAATATGAAATGAATGTAGTCCATCATAATTTCGAAGGTTTAATTAAACTTTGACGTATCTGCAGAGGAATAATTAACTGTCTTTGAAGGCCAATTGTACAAGTAACTGATTGGGTTATTTCGAAACAGGGGCCAGACCAGTGACAGAAGCGAGAATGTTATTCGAACTGACGGTTTTTCTCTCTCTCAGCCTGTTGCAAGGGGCAACTTAGAAGACCAAGAAGAAGCTGGAATGATAACATTAAGATGGGGTTTGGGGAAATACTTTGTGAAATTGGGAGAAACGGAAATGACTACAATGGCACATTTGGTAAGTCAATTAGAGGTGTTCAATCAACTACTTTTACTGCTAGAGATGCCTTAGAATTCAAGGCAAGTCTCAGAAGTAATCTTAGTATGAAACTGTACGTGCTGTTGCTCATGGAAAGCAATGAGTTAAGTTGCGCAGAAGGTACAGCAGTGACAGTGGATTGGTCCTTTGACGTAACAGAGAGGCATCCACTTGAAGCTGAGGTATCAAGAAGAGATGCAGCGGAGGATCCGTTGTATCAAGGGTCACATTCCAGCCTAACAAATAACCACTCAGCCAACTGTAGCACCATAAATGTATGAAGAAGCAAGGAGGAACAGTTTCAGTTCAGATACATATCAAGAAACTTTTTTTTTGGGGGGGGGGGGAATTTTCTTCCCAAGGATAAAGATATTGGTAACCAATTTATTTAAACCATTTTATTTTAGT
>Ga0123352_10019138_pt1 | contig 10917 bp, 7 predicted proteins | sample TergutLab28metaG_FD_89700 | JGI IMG/M metagenome (GOLD analysis project Ga0123352, IMG submission 89700) | Labiotermes labralis P1 segment gut microbial communities from Petit-Saut dam, French Guiana - Lab288 P1 | ecosystem: Host-associated > Arthropoda: Insects > Digestive system > Gut ... | reverse complement strand
TAGGACCTGTGAGCCGGGGCATTGTCGTGGTGGATAATGAGGTTCTGGTTTTGCCATTTCTGTGGCCTCTTGCGCCGCACATTTTCACGTAACCTTCTTAGAACATCACAGTAGAAGTCTGCATTGACCGTCATTCCAGGTGGGACAAATTTCTGGTGTACGATCCCCTCTTGGTCAAAGAAACAAATGAGCATCGTCTTCAATTTGCTTTTTTGGGTCTTGGAGACCCAGGACTTATCCATTGTGAAGATTGCAGTTTTGTCTCTGGGTCGTAAGCATAAACGATGCTTTCATCGCCTGTGATGACGTTCAAGATGAGTGTGGGATCGTTTTTCACAGTTTCCATCAGTTCCTGACAGATCGCTACTCGACTGTCTTTCTGATCCTGGGTCAACACTCTCGGCACAAACTTCACTGCAATCCAATGCATGTTCAGCTGTTTTGTGAGAATTCGCTGACAAGATCCATAACCAATTCCAACCTCTGCACAAAGATTGTGTATGGTGTGACGACGATCCTGGTTGACAGCTGCCCGTACCTGTTCCACTTTTGAGGGGGTTGTTGCTGCGCTTGGCCAGCATGATCGATCATGATTAGCAGTCGAAGTTCTGCCATTCTTGAAACGTCCAAACCACTCAAAAGTTCAGCTACGGCTCGTACACGCATCACCAAAAGCCTGTTTCAACATTTCAGAAGTTTCACTTCCCATTTTACCCAATCTCACACAGAACTTGATGCACACCCTTTGTTCGTCAACTTCAGCCATACTGCCGATATCAGAAAATCGCAGATGGCTGATGCAATACACACATAAAGACATGTGCAACAATCAAACGCTTCCACATCCAACCACGCCACTTGGCACACTCACTCACAAGACACCACCGCAACTCTTGAACTACAAGCGACTTGCGTGTTGTGAGCATTGTCCTGGGACTTTTGGATACACCTTCGTACTTCAGTGGAACAAAGTTCTTCATGAAAGTCTAAATGTCACTCACCTCCTTAAGAAATTTCCCAGTTTTCATGGAAACCAAATGTTTGTAACAAACTCAGATGAAAGTTACATTTATTTATCAGGAGAAGACCATTTTCAGAACTATGTACATGTGGAAGGAAGGATATTATTAAGTTGGATAAAAAATAATAGAGTTTGGAGATGTTTGCAATGGAGAAAATAAGGAATTAAGGATGTTAAGCTGGGACTATGAAGTTGAACACTGAAAGGGTAAAGGATCTGAAACCAATATCTCGAAGCTGGGTTGTTTGTTGCAGACACGTGTTGAGATGCAGACTGCTGCATGTGTTCTCCTTGTGCTGGACTACATTGTCTAAATGCAGAGGTCTATGATCCACACAACAAAATCAATTGATTGTGATAAAATGCCTTGCCTGCCTTGGTCCAACAAGCCTAAGTCTAGTCTAAGGCCAAACTACAAGGTGGGTTAAAAAGAGTGCTGTATTTTTTACTCTGAATTTAAGCAAGATACCACAGCAAGAATCTTTATTGTTGTACAAGGCATTTGGCAAGATATGTGGACAACTGTAACAGTTCATCTTAGCCTGTACTGGCCTTGCATTGCAGTATAATGATGTATGTACAGCCCAGCTGGCTGAGTGTTACAATTTTTCAATACAACATTGTTATCTTGAGTTAAATTTTTTTTTTACCAGTGCTAGAGTACCAAGGATTTAAAATTCCCTATTCCCTGATGACGAAGGGTAATTTCCTCTATTTTTACTTTTATGCTAATGATGAATTTCAGTATTTTAGTTCATTAGTTCATATATAGCAAGTCCTCATTCTCAAACTTTCTGTCACTATAAGAGAATGATGTTGGTACCTTAAAGTACTCCATAACAGCATCTCTTTCATTGTTAATAAAACAGTATTTCATTCCTATATAATTTTGTTGACTGTTAGATAATTACAGACATGAGATGCCTGTAACCCCCCCCCCATTTGATTGTTTAAAGAAAATTAATCATATTCCCTTACCGGATAAAACTTGTAGGCAGACGTAATGTTTCTAATTTATATATACTTCTTGCAGGTCTCTGCTCAACAACAGTATTTTGGAGAAATTATTTGGGATAGAAAAGTATAAAAATATATATGTACATAGTGTACAGTATGGATAAGGATACCCTATAGTATTGAATTTTATTCCAACACTGTAGTGAGTTGTATAAATACAACAATGTACAGTCTTGACAGACATGATTAAGAGTGAAGTACATTCTGTTGTACATGTGATGAAGTACCATAAAGCAATACACTGAGTTTTCTACTGGTATTGCAGGTGGAAAACTGAGGAACTGGTTCAAAGACATTTTTGTGAGATCTGGAATGATCAGAACAACAAAATACAGAGTTCTGCATATAGTGACTGTGTTAAAAACTTCTTTAATTTTTAGCATTTTTTTCTTGGACATGGCAATAGAAGAAAGAAGGAAATTCTGACTGTGCTCTAAGAACACCCATATTGAAGGTAAAGAACAATACCCTTTTTAATGGTATCTGGTGCATGCAGAAAAAAAAATTGTGGGGCTTGAAGGATGAAATCCACCTACAAGTAGTGGAGCCCTGCTGTAACATACGTACTTAAAACATATCCAGTATTTGAGAGCAACAGAAAATTGTAGAGAAAATAACTCATCACAAGCACATTTACAGAAGGGAAGAAAATTCTAACAGATTATCTGCAGTTTGTAAAAGCTCAGAATCTTTCACTGAACTCATGTCTTTCCTTGTCCAGATTTTCCACAAAATTAAATATAAAGAAAGTACATGTGGTTACAGTGTGATGAACCTAGAAATAAGAGTGGAAGTTTGAACAAGGAAGGTTGAGTTATTCTCCAGTTGGGCCAGTTGTAATGGCCTTTTGCAGAGTTAACCATTATTGGTAGTTTGGGTAGCTGCTGAAATCTACATAACTAGCAGTTTTGGTTCCATTATTTTATTTCTTCCCCTCATCATTCTCAAGTCGAACCATTTATAGACTAAGAAAGTAAAAGAAGTACTTGCTGAAAAAATATTTATTCACGATAGGTTATCTGGAGCAAATCTTGTTCTTGTATATGAATAACGGTAATTGCTGCTAAAAATGTTTTTCTCTGTATTTTTAACCCCTTTATTTTGATCCTGTAAGAGGAAAATATTAGTGTATAGTTAATTTGTTGCATATAATAAGGTGCTAGTAACAAAGAGTGGAATTGGTCCCAAATTAAAAAAAAAAAAGATATTAGGTCCAGTGCTATCATCAATTTCTGTTTCTGTTTACTCCTGCATTGCTTATGGATAAATTTCAAATCTCTTCTCCCATCAGCTTTGAAACTCCTGAATTAACCTTTTGTGATATCTGCAAACTACTATTTATCTGTACCATTAATTTTACTGAAGTATGAAATGGTAGCTATTCTGCCATCTGACATTATGTGTGATTTTTTTTTGACACCAACATATTATGAGCACTGGTCTAGATTTGACATATCTTTCGAAATATTTCTGTTTTGGTGCTTAGAACCTGAGGGTGCTTATGCATTCCTAACATTCACAGTATTTATACTGTGACCACGAGAAAATCTGATAAGTCTAAAATAGGAGAGATATGGACAATATTTGTGATTCCTCACACTGTATGGATCATAATGCAGTAATTTGGACATGTTTTGAGCAACTGTTGTTACACCTATGTTACCACCTCTGCATCTTTGTGTTGTACTACACTTACCATGATGCTGAATCTAATGTAATTTCTTTACAAGACATTATAAAGAAGCCAGTAAAAACACAGTATCATACTGTTTATATAAGGTAACTTTATCACAATTCATCCCAAATGCTCAAAATATCAGTCAGGACACATTTATTTAGCAGTTCATATCTTTTCTTCAGACATCTGGCATAATTTCACAGACCCCACCTTCTCCTGTTGCATGCATGAATTTTTATTAAGCTTAAGTAACATTCATTGGTTGAGGCACTGCGCTACAAGCCAGAAGGTTGCGGGTTCAATTCCCGATGGTGTTATTGGAATTTTTCATTGACATAATCCTGCCGGCTGCACTATGGCCCTGTGGTCAACTCAGAAATGAGTACCAGGAATATTTTCTGGGGGATAAAGGCGGCCGATGCATAGGGATTACAACCTTACCACCTTCATGTGCCGATTGTCTTGAAATCTGGGAGCCTCAACCTCCTGGGACCCTCAGGGCCTGTCCAGGCCTGTAATGGGATTGCTTTAAGGAACATTCAGCAACTCATGGGATTTATTGGATGATACTGTCAATAGCCCAGAAATGCACATAGGTGAGAAAATGATTCCCAAGTGGCATGTTAAAAAAAAATATTCATGAAATCCCATACACATTGCTTTATAAACTGCATACAAAATGAACTGTTCTTCTAAAAGTATGTGAAGAAAAATGTGGAATAACAATTACTTTTGCACAAGAATGTTATTATGATAATTTTTACAATACCATCCAGGATAAACTTATGATGTGATACCCTTAATACTGTAATCTGAACACATGCATATGTGCATGTTTAAAGATGTTGGCTGTTTGTGAAAAATAGTGGACTAATTCTTAAATATTTACAGCATATTTCCTTTAACTTGATGTCTGATAATCCAGAAATCCTGATAATTCCAATACCCTAAGTTGTGCTTTTTACCAAAAAAAAAAAACTTTATCAGTGATACATGCAAATCTCAGGGACATGTTCAAAAGGGCCTCCAAGAGAGTCAGTACACCAAACATTGTATCTCCTGACTCCCTGTCTTCTACTCCATCAATTCCTTCAGCTATTAAACTCCAGAAAACACAGAAGATGACCCTAAAACAGCAGATGAAGTATATATCCAAATGGAATACTACTCTGATTAGTTGTGCAGCCCAAGTATAGGAGCAGAAACAAAAATTTCTGTCAGAATTTAGGTCACTATTGGCACTGTTGGGTAATGTGGAATGTTTGATAATTCAGGACCTGTTTGGTCTCATGCAAGTCAGATTTTTGCTGTAATTTAATCTAATGTTTGATGCAAACCTTGATGTATCACATCCACTACATAATGCTTTATTGGAATGTTAGTAATTTAGTTCCTTATCACAGTCATCAGTTAAGATGATTAATGCAACAGCCTGTATGGTAGATGCTGACAAACATAATTATGCAGTACTGTATGTTCCCTTATTCATAACTGGGAACAGGTATACTGAATTGGAATTTTGTTTTTATTAATCTTTACTTGCTTTATTTGCATTATTATAGTTCATTGTTATGTTATGTGTTGTTTTATGTAAAATTATGAACATAATTATCATACTAGATACTTTTTTTCAAAGATATATTTACATACAAACTTTCAGGATCTCTTTCTGAAAGACACCAATTTTACTGTTACCTGGAACGTTTTACTATGTATTTTACAATAAAAAGCTTTCCAGGTCACTCAGCTAGATAAATAACAGAGTGTAGAAACAAAAGATACTATTGTTCAACATATCCTTTTGTCTTCCAGGGAAGAAAGCCAAAAATGAAAAGATTAACATTTTTTCACATATATTTCGTAAACCAGCATACATTTTTATGATCCATACAGTTTGTATTTCTTTAGGTCATTTAATATTTTAAATTAAATGTTTTATTAATGTGATCAAGGACTAATGTCCAGTCCATTTCCAAGCACCAAGACTACTTTTATATACCATGTAACCTTTAACTTGTTTCTTTAGTCCATAATTCTTGTATTCATAACTTGACTGCTTCTTCATCTGCTTTCCTCTATATCATATTTAAATGATGGTGTATATGTTAGAATGCAAGTCAAGATCTGTGGTATGACTTAGGATCACAGTGACTTTTCTTGCATCCCATTTAAAAAGTTCTCCACCCATTCTCATACTCTTGTCACTCCTTTTGTATCTTACTTAAGATGCTGCCCACATTTTTAAAAGGAATGTAATATGAAACACTTTCTACATAATACAGCACAAATCTTCCATTTGTTTAGCGAAACACTGCAGTCACCGTTGTTCACACTTGTTAATGGGAAATATTTTTTAACTTGAGGATGGGCAGGTAGGAGAAAATGTGTAAAGTAATAGTAATATACTAACTAATGTACAAAACTGTTGTCAGACATACATTGAAAAATAAGAGTCGTATGGTTTCTTAACAATGAGAAGTTTTATAATAAAAATATGTACAGTGTTTGAAATTTGATTAATACTGTTGTTATTTTTTCTGGTAATCTTCCTTTTTTTCCATGGAGGTGATGTAGCATTTGTAAGAAGTTTATTAATATCTATCAGATTAACTTTCAGGAAGTGTAAGGGATTACTTGCTAATGTAATTGCCTAATACATGATCACAGCTCAGTGTCTACAGAGTAGATGGCTAGGGTTAATTTTCAGCAAGATCAATGAGATTCTACCTTCACTGTTGTATTCAAGATGGCTATTTAGCCTATGAAGGGACCTCTCCATTGTATATCCAAAGGTTAAAGCAACCAGGACTGTTGAGTTACTATGCTGTTCAAGTTCATTTGGATGCTGTATGTCTATTTGTGTTTCCTTGTTGTTGCTCACTGCTAATCTTTTGTATCTTACTGTTGCTGTGTTGGTGGCGTAGGAAGATAGTGCTTCTCATCTGGATGTTGCAGACTGCTGCTGCCCCCCAGATTTATGGCAAGTCCATTAATTGCAGTTAACATTGCATTATGTACATTTATTACAGCTGGGAGAATTGTCACTATGTCACAAGCAACTTGATCATTTTTGTTTTATTTTATAAATTAATTTTATGTTTGGCTATACTATTTTGGGAGCTGGGATAACTCAGTCAGTGTAGTGACTAGGCTTCAGGATGGACTTCTGAGGAAGTATGGCTCGATTGCTAGCAGCAGCAGCAGCAAATGATTTGTCTTTTCTCCAAAGTGTCCAGACTGGCTGTAGGGTCCACCCAGTCCTTACTCACTGGGTACGAGGGGTAAAACAGGCATGGTGTGGCACTGACCCCTCACCTGCATCTATTGCTGAAGTTAAGAATGAGTGAAGCTATACCTCCATTACCCTGTGTGCCTCCATGGTGTGCAAAGAGACAGCTTGACTTTTACCATGCTATTTTTTGGTGTTTTCAAACTGAAAAGTTATATAAATTAACCTATTAGTCTTGTCATATCTTTGACCATTCATTTTGAAATGAAGCATGGACTTGGTTGTAATGTAAAAAGCCAGTACATTTAATTAGCCTCTGTGATAGTAGAATCTGGAATTGACATTATTCATAATTTACTTAAAATACTATATCAGTCTCTTTCATTTAAAAAGAAGTAAGAGTAGTGGCTTTAAAGACACAGACAAAAGGGATACATGAACTGGCCAGACAGCTCTGAAACTAAGCACAGACTCTTTTTATGCCTTTGCCTGCTACTTGAACCAGAGGTTATTCACTATGTGAAATTATAAAGGCTGAATATACTCTCCATTCTGCTGTTTTGATAATGGTACTGAAATTATTCCTACAATAAGAACAAGCTTAATGGATTGAATTTAATTAGCAAGAAAGGGTGCTTCATATTTTATTAGACTATTGTGTATTTTACACTATTGAAATTCTTTACTGTTACTGATCACAGCTTGCTTACTCTATTAAGCCTAATTAATTATTTCAGACAAAGGTTGTGGAGTACATATGTATCACATTGACACCTACACTACAAGTATGTATATTTCTTTATTTATAGTTGATCACTCTGCGTTGTTGGCATCTATTTGGAATATTTTTGAGAACACGTCTCTGTTGCAGTCACATTTTATGATGCTCATTCCATACATACCTATATGTATACAGTAGAATTCCTCGAATCCGGAAACTGATACTCCAGAAATTCTTATACTCCTGCAGTTGTGGAAAATAGTCCCAAGTCTAGAATTTTCCACAAGCATATCCCTACATCAACTGTTGTGTTATCTCCTGACCTCTTGTCTCCTACTGCATCAACTATGAAAACCCCTGACTCACAGTCTCCTGGTCATTCGGCATCCCAGGTAGAAACTGAAGAGACTCCAGAAAACATAGAAGGGCGCCCTGATGCCTCTGAACCAGAAGTAGAACACAATAACCAAACGGAATAATTCTCTGTTTAGTTCTGCAGTCCAAGTAAAGGAGCAGTACATGTAAATTACATATAAAAACTTAGGTCGGAATGGGTACTACGTGATAATCTGGCGTCTGTCTGGTCCTGTGGGTGCCGGGTTGAAGGAATTCTACCATATATACTGTATATATATATATATATATATATATATATATATATATATATGTATGTATTCTATATATATTTTATACAATCTTTGTGCAATAAAGTAAATTACCTTAATTTGTATCTAAACTTTTCATCTGTGCTCCACATTTGGTTCAGTCCATCCTTTAGATAGTGAAATAATATTGACTGTGATTTGAAGTTTATTCAGTTCAAGTGTAAGTTACTGTGTTGCAAGTTCACTGTCATAATCTGCAGTTAGTAGTTTAGTGGGTGACAAGATGAAGAGGAGAACCTAAGACTGTTGTCATGAAAAAGAAAAGTAATTGAGAAAAGAACTTAACATTAGTCAGAAGACTGTCAAGTTGTTTTAAAAAATCATTCTTTTAGTTAAGAATCCAAATTCTATATTAATACTAATGTTCAATATTATGTATAAAAAAGACATCCCATAAAATCCTTGTGTTATGCAGAATAATAAATTTCACTGTCATTGGCATTATGTAACAAGTCAAGAGAGTTACTGTGAGTCTGTTTCATCACTTGCAGGGTTATCAGTGTTTATTTTTTGGTTATTTTGTGCAGCATTTTGTACAGTTCTTGACAGTGCAACTTCCTCTTCAAGTTTCTCATTCTCCTGTGTCAGCAGTGTCACTTTCTGTTCATATTTGGCTTTCAGTTCTTGGAAGATCCTCATTTGATTCTCATATTCTCCCTTTAAATCTGAATTCAGTTTCATTGCTTCTTCCATTTTTGTTATCATTGAATTCTGCCTCTGCTTCTCTTCTGAAATCTTCTCTTCCATTGACTCCATGTCGCTCTGTAAGTGCTTCACTTCCATGTCGCGGATGTTAAGGAGATCTTTTGTTATGGCCACCACTTCTTTTAGTGATTCTATTTGATTGGTCAGAGCTATATTCTTTTTCTCCTGACGTTCACAAAGGTCTGTCTTATCCTTGAGTAATTCTCCAGTTCTGGTTAGTTCTGTAAGCAGCTCACTGTTCTCATTCATAAGCTCTTCCATGTTGGGAGTTTCTGTGTTCAAGGATGATTCGCTTTCATTTGTGTTACCCTCAGTAATGTCCACAACTCCATCGCCAACTCCAACTGACACTTTGCTGATTGGTAGAGGAGCAGCAGCAATTTGCAAAACCTTCAGTTCCTTCTCAACAAGTTGATGTTTGTTCTTGTAGTTCTCACTTTCTTCAGTACGAACCTTCATACAAAAGAGACATACATGTAATGTAAACTGGAATAAATGAGAAAACTTTTAAATAAATTAACCTCCATTTGTGATTTGTGCCATAATCTTTTTTAATATGTTCTGTAGGTGTTTCAACCAGGAATGAATATTGTTAGTCAGTGAAACTGGCCACCCTTATTTATGCCCAAATGTCCAAAATGTTAACTCTGCATCCAACATAGTAATGTACAGGGCTGCTATCATCCTTCCACCTCTTCCCCTTTCCATATCTTTTATTTATCTTATTTTTGTAACTCAGTTCAATGGCAATGTGTCTTCTTTCAGGCCTTCATGCAGTAAAACCTTAACAGAAAAATGTACCACTGATGGTGACATCATCAAGGTGCACTTATGACACCTGTATATTGTCCAGGTACAGAAGGCTGTGGATGGTACATGGTATGCATGATCATGGAATTTCAGACAATAGTTTTGTTGATGAACAGACAGTAGGTATTATTCTGACAGTGACTTTCCCAAACAGTGTACAGGATATCATGTATAACACCTGTACTTTTAGGGGAGATATTTTTTTCTCAGGCAAATAACAAAGTTATTCCTAAAAAAAAATTTGTTCCCTCGATCCTTGTCTCTACAATGAATTAAACATGAGTATTTGAATAGTGTACGTGGAATATGCTGCGTTCTTTCAGAATCTATCCAAGGGCTTACAAGATGAGTTAATCTAAACCCATATGTAAAGTAGTCTTTGAAGTTAAAGTGTGTGTAATATTCATACACTGTATGTGCCATATGTCAGGTGAAGTAGTCCTTTTAATAAATTAGATAATCGAAACTTGGTTACATACATATCAGTTGAGACGGCTGGCCACTGTTACTTGCAGGACAGATGTGTGTGAATTTTAATAGCAGCTTTTAATTGTTTTCAGGCATGCCTAAAATAATTAAATTGATGTTCCAGTTCACAAAGTTTTAGGTAGGATGTATGATGTGTATGACATATGAAGTGAGCTCTGTTTGCTGTGGGTAGTTCAATTCTGTAACATATTTTCTGGTGGTGATGTTTTCAACCCAGACACCCCCTTCCCAATACAATATATATATACACTGTTTCCTCAGCCACAATTATGTTTTCGGTGAAATAAGGACCAACTTTTTTAAATTTTGGTAACAGATCTTTATGTACTCTATCCTACTTTTTGGGCATTCATGAACATTTGCTCTGTGTAATGGAGTTTCGTTTTTGTGCTCTGAGGAGTTAGTTGAAAGTAGAACTGAACATTTTACTGGTTGTAGTATATTATTATATATTAGTATATATTGTGCGGGTGATAAAATCGAGAAGAATGAGATGGGCTGGGCATGTGGCACGTATGGGTGAGGAGAGGGGGTGTATAGGGTCTTGGTGGGGAAACCGGAGGGAAAGAGACCACTGGGGAG
>Ga0123352_10019137_pt1 | contig 10917 bp, 5 predicted proteins | sample TergutLab28metaG_FD_89700 | JGI IMG/M metagenome (GOLD analysis project Ga0123352, IMG submission 89700) | Labiotermes labralis P1 segment gut microbial communities from Petit-Saut dam, French Guiana - Lab288 P1 | ecosystem: Host-associated > Arthropoda: Insects > Digestive system > Gut ... | reverse complement strand
GTGTACCAAAATACAGCAATGTCTGGTTTTAACTACACACACAAAATGCCTGGTTGTAACTACACACACAAATGTCTGGTTGTCACTATATATGCCAATGACTGGTTGTACCCACACATACCATTGTCTGGTTGTACCTACTATATAGAGTAACGCAGTTAGAATTTACATCTAAGGCAGAGGCAGCAACGGGAGGATCGTGGTAACGTTAATGATGAATTTCGCATTTTGTACTATGTGCTAGAATTTGGGACGATCAAATTTCCAAGTATGAATTTCCTGAGACTCGTGTAAACAGGAGCCGAAAATCCTGAGCTTAGAGGTGGAAATAGAAAACTTGTATTCAGAATGGCAAACACTATTAACACTTCAGACAGAGAGAGACAGACAGACCGACAGACAGACGAACACGTAAACAGGGACATGGAGAAGTCAATACGCGCACTATTACAAACTCTCTTCGCGAAAACACGAAAGCTTCATTTCAAGTAAACAGAGCAGAATATGGGCTGTGCAATGATTTAAAGACTCGAATGAATCGCGGGCAATTGTGGACACAGTAAAGAACTGTCTGGTTACGCTCGGAGAAAAATTCGTAGGTAGACGAACAACTGTTAGCGTATCAAGAAGTAGTCTGCTCCGTATCTAAATTCCAAAAGATTTGACTGTGTATAACACGCCGGAAGTAATACACTGGAAAATACGCATACCCAGAAGAGTAAGGATTATATGCACTTTATAAAGATTATTGAAATAAAGCTTTGGTATTCAAACGGGACATTTAAAATTTTTCATCTCTGACAACTGTTACTGCCGGTCCCAGTGGCCAGGCAGTCTAAGGCGTAGGTATGCGGCCGCTCGCCAACTGAGATTGTGGGTTCGAATAATACTGGGGGCATGGAAGTCTGTTGTGAGTGTTGTGTGCTGTCAGGTAGAGGTCTCTGCGACGAGCTGGTCACTCGTCCAGAAGAGTCCTACTGAATGTGGTGCGTCGTTGTGTGTAATCTAGAAACTTGGTGAATGAGGAGGCCCTGGCCCACTGGGAGGTGTTACACACAAAAAAAAAAACATTCCACAGAAAGCACTCTAATTGGTCCACTCTCATGTATTATGTATCTTTTAAAGGAAGCCGTTAAATCGTATTTCACACCTTACGTACGCTACAAACTCGAAATTTGTTGAAAGACAAATCGACAAAATGTAATGCTACTGCATCAAGATTTTGTGGTAAAGATCAACAGTGCAGTAACTGTAGCACAGATCCTACAGACCCTCTTCTCTACCATTACTTCCTACTATCTTTACAAACCTAGGGGGACCGCGGTGGAACAGCGGGTAAGGTGCTGTGCTACAAATCGCAAGGTCGCTAGTTCGATCCCAGCTGGTGTCTTTGGAATTTTTCATTGACATACAATCCTTCCGATCGCACTATGGCCCTGGAGTCCACTCAGCCTCTAACAGTAATGAGTACCAGGAGCATTTCCTGGGGGTAAAGGCGGCCGGTGCGTAAGGCTGACAACCTTACCACCATCCTGTACCGTTGTCATGAAATCTGGGAACCTTCACTTCCTGGAACCCTCTGGGCCACTCCAGGCCTGTAACGGGACTGCTTTACCTTTTTTTACATTTACAAACCTAGTTAAAAGTGCTGTTATTCAACGTCAATTTCCCATGATGCAAACGATCATACATGGTATAGCAATTCTTTACAAAAACTGCATTCGCTATGTAGTATTACATTCGCCTTTCAGCAATCACCGTGATTATACATAATATATATATATATAAATACATATTATATATATATATATATTCACGAATACACTTGTATAGGGCCGGGTTAGCTCAGTCTGTATAATGAATTACTACGGGTTGGAAAGTCCGGAGATCGAATCCCAGAAGGAGCGAGATTTTCCGCACCCGACCAGACGGACCCTGGGGTCCACCCAGCCCCCTACACAATGCGTACCGTCTGTTACCGGCAATAAAGGGGCAGGAGCGTGGAGTTAACCACACACCCTGATCTAAAGCTGAGGTTAAAGAAATAGTATAACTATAAGTATAATCCCCGTCTGTGTCTTCACAGCAGTTGTAGGGTGGACTTCACTACACACGCACAGAACACACACACACACACACACTCAAACACACAACACACACACACACACTCACACAACACAACACACACACATAAGCACAACACAACACAACACACACACATACACACTCACACATAAGCACAACACAACACAACACACACACACACACATATATATATATATATATATATATACACATACATAAAAAATGTGTACAAATATATATGTATACAAAAAAATTTTGTGGAATTTTTGATTGTATAAAAATTACTTTCTTCTAGGACATAACGTCGTAATGTCTAGTACCGGTAAGCAAGTTTCGGAGTAAGTTCCAAACCTAAATTCCCCTCTGAAGTTGCAGCAGCATGTTTCTCCGAAAAAACAAAAATGATATACCAGGTTACACGGTATCACATAACAAAAGACACTTCAGAGGAAAACGTTCTTTCGCAAGTGATATTTCCTAGACAGTTTTGGACTATTTCACGTTCAAAGTTTGGCAAATTTAACAGAAAGGAAGACAACGGCAAAGCGAGGAAGAAGTAAATAAAATCACCACTGAAAGTTAAAAAATAAAAAAATAAAAAGTAAAATAAAAAGTTGTGCTACGAATTCAGGTAGCTCAAACTTGCCGTGCAGTGCAGACCGGATTTTCACTTTATTCGCGCCAGCAGTTTCAAGGACCCTAGACAAAACAAAAGAATATTTAGTGTCTCCAATCTTGTTTTGGGTCTCCAGTGCCTCTCGAGAACTTGGGCTACACTGTACCTTGTTTCTTAAACTTCCTGACGGTTTGTGTTTTGCTTCGTATGCAGGAAGACACCCGCAAATTAAGTCTGAAACTGGGCAATTTAAACAAAGAAAGTTACATGGTACAGAACTGTATTCAGCACATCGGTCCAAGTCACACTATTTTCGGTTAACCTCGGTCTTTGCAGGGAAATTAGAAATGTTACATAAACAACACTGCTATTAGAACCAAAATGATGAACATCACTAGCAGCAGCGAGCGACATTCTACATGTTTCTGAGCGAGTTCCATCATAATCCTCATTAAGCGCCCACGCCACCCCTTTCTTCTTCTCCCACAAGTACTTTTCTAGGAGAGGACAACAGCAGACTTCTGTAAGTGAAGCTTGCTTACATTGGTGGAGAAGCACGTCTAGCCCACATTCAAGTCCCGGAAAATTTAAATTAAACCAGAATGTTCAAAAGGAAAGGGCTGAGGCTGCCATCACTGGAAAAACTGAGGAAATTAAATGATACAATTACAATTAGTTCGGGAAAGTCACTGTGAAAATGGAAACTGAAACAAGCCATTCTCGGTGTGTAACCAATGATGTGATTCGATAATAAATGTGCAAACTTTACATTTATTTGAATTACCAACACATGAACACTGTTATTAAAACGTTATGAAACCTCACTTGGTCAAAAACATTTTAAAAAGTCATACATAACTCTCCGACATGTTTCGGTTGTTTCTTCCAACCATCATCAGGGAGCTGTGTAGTTTGACTAAAGTTATTCCTGTGATATATGTTTATGATGTGAATGGTATGATGGCAGCATGTCGTTTATTGTATACGATGGTTTTGGATGTGGTGTTGCCCATCTTCCCCGTGTCCTTCGTTGGCTGCAAACATTTGAATTACCAAAGAGATATTAAGTTAAAGTGGTGCAAATACAGGCCACTGGCAAGTAACACAATACATTCCCTATCAAAATTCTTTAAATTTATGGTCCCCCTAGCTCCAGTGTATTTCTTTCTGGTACGGTATCTCGCAAAGCGGTTTTCTTTTGTTATGTTCAAACACATTTTTCTTCCATGGAAGCCTTTTTTTTTATTCACTATCTACACTGCCAATTTCCCGTTACTTTCATGTGATGCTGCGGTAGTTGTGGGCTGATAGTCCATAGGTCTATCCATCCCTCTCTGCCCCTAGAGGCTATTTACCTTATAGAAGTAACGCAATGTATAGGCGGTCGACAGACGGGGAAATCGCTGTCAGTATATATACAATTTTATACAAAAGAACAAAAATCGTTTTAAATTGTAACGATATTCTTATGAGAGCTAGAATGGAAATATCTATATCTGTTACTATATGGTCTATTTTTCGGAACATTCGAAACAACAAAAGGCCGAAATATTGCCAATGAATCCTTCATGCTCCCACAATTATCACCAAGTTTTCTTTCTACAGATTTATGAAGAGAAAGTGTAGAAAGAAACTTAATTATTTCCACTAAAAATTTCTTGTCTATATGGCCTGAGAATTTAGAGCAAGCTGGTCTTAATACCAAAAGAATAATTTTATATTACAGTGCAGTTCCTTCAGAAATCCTTAGCGAATATTACAATAAAAAACATTTTCACTCTCAATGCTATTCTACGGTCGCATTTCTTTCTTCCTTTTATATGAGCCGCCGTAAATTCTTGTCAACAGACCAAAATATTTTGGAGTATGATTCTGCCCTAATATTCGGAATCGAAATTGTCACTTAGTTCGAAAAGCAAAGACTTCAGGTTCTTCCTACAGTCTATACTCATTTACCAAGCTGCACAGCGTTACATCAATAAGACAACAATCTTAACACTCAATCCGACAATCTTAACACTCACTTCAGCGACTCCTTCCAATATTTCCTCTTTTATTTCATCATAGTGTTTTACTTTCCCTCTTCCTCCCTTCACATTTTCCTTGCTTTTCTTTGGTTTCCCTAGATGTCTCTCTTTGCTTATCCTTTCGCTCATGCCCATATTCAATCCCGATTCTCCTTACCCTCTTTCCTAGTTTTATTCTACGTTCTTCATTATCTATTATTGCTTCTTTTAACTTATTCAGCTATTCTACCACTCAATTTTCTCATTCCCATTCAGAAGGGTGGCAAGATTCCTTCTATGCAGAACCAGAACTTAACAGTAACGAAAACAAATATTTAGGCCTCGTTTAACATCCAAATTTACAGTCTAAGCTAAGAGAAAGTGTTTTTGTGATTTTTCTCAGTCTCTGAAGGCAAACACCATGACAATACTTTACATTAGACCAAGACTACTTCCCTCCACATTCTTTAAATGCATTATTCATTAATGATTTTGCTATAATATGCTAATAATGCTGAAGACATACATAATTAATAAACAACTAGAAAAAAAATAATAAAAGAGTATCTCACTCCGAAAGAAACTGTATAAAAAACTTTTAAAAGCATTTAAAATACCCGTATGAGTGTCTGCTGATTCCCATAAATATTGTAGTCTTCTTATTTTTCCCATGGCGCAACAGGGCCTAACGGGCTAGGTCACCCTCATTATCGAGGCTTCTGAATCACAAATACAGCCGAAATCTTCTTAGTTCTGTTGTTAACAGAAACTGCTTTCTAAGTTTCGGCATCCAGAACAAAATGTAGGTAAAGCAGTTTTAATTTCTCTTAAAGAGAAGGGTGAGAAACTGTCTGCCATTTTCACGCGCAGATTCACAGCCATCTGTAAAACTGCTGTCCCAAGCAATGGCATTATATCACGGCCAAAATCAGCAACAATGCGGTACAAAGTCGCAATATAAGAACCATGCATCTAGTTACATGCAACAAGAACAATCGGAAGAGAACATAAAATGTAACACTGAGCCAGGTTCGGATCCTGGCATCGTGAACTCGTGTCAGATGATCGAACAACACAATCCACTGTAAATAAACATTTCTCTTATTGTTCGCAACTGTGCACACATTATAGTATGTTAGTACTATTACTGAGGTCCTTTGTTTTTATACTTCTTCCGAAACATATTATTTATAAGAATGGTTTGATTTTGTTACATTTGTGGTCTTTACGTTACCTCAAATCTTCACCCTAACAAAATATTTTGCAATCGCTTACTTTAAACGGCAAAAATGTAAAGAAATCTGAAGGTACCAGGAGGTTGATGCTTCCAGACTGCAAAACAATCGGTACAATAAGACGGTAAGGATGTCAGCCCTAGGCACCGGCCGCCTTTACCCCCAGGAAATATCTCTGGCCCTCATTTCTGTTAGGGGTAGAGTCGAACCCAGGGCCATAGTGCTGTCGGAATGATTATGTCAGTGTACTCGTAAGTAATTGGTGATCATATGCGTAATGTATCAACTGATTAATTTTCTAATTCCTAGACTTAATAAACAAAATATTAAGTCTTAGCAACTGATCAACTTAATTCACAAATTCTTGTTTTATAACAAGTTTGTTATAGTCCTCTACATGTTTCGAGCACTGTTGTACTCTTAACATGTAGAGGAACATAATAATCTTATTATAAAACAAGAATCTGAGCATTAAGTTGGTCAATTGCTAAGATTATACTGAGATGCACGGTCAGCAAGACATAAAAAAATTAAGTATTATAATTTCACATTTTTTCTTTATTACCCACCATGTAAATAGCAGGCAGAAATCGTTAGATCGGTACCCATTATTCTTCTTATTGTTTACTATCATTATCGATTGCTTTCGATGGTAAACGTGGTAAAGTTAGTAATACCAGTATTTTTAAATGTAGGTAGGTCTCCATGCAAAGTGCCTGTCATTTTCATTCTAGTGTAACAAACTGAAATTTTCGGCACATTTTACAGTAAAACCCCCGATATAAAATATCACGATAATCCGTCCAGATCCTCCTTTCAGACGGAGGCGCGGACAGACGAAGAGATATGATAAAGGTAACTGCAGCTCATCGCAACTTTGTGAACGCGCATAAAAATGTAATGCTTTATAACAAATGTAAACACTTATATAAAATAATGCAAGAAGTGGAGAAATTTGCATGGTACGGAATAATAACACACATTTAATAGTTTTGGTGACTGGTATAAAAAACCTATGCGAGTGGAAAATTTACTTCCTAAAAAAAGCCTGCTAAGGATATGATCAATGTTAGTATAGCGTTTTTAAAACCATTTTCATTCGACATATCTCTTGGTGCTGACTGTGCCATGTAAATGTTTAATCCGACCACACTCACTCCGATCCTATGGACGGAAGAAGGATCATCCTCCTAAATTTAGGTATCCATTTAAGGTGTCAAAAGACAGATCCCAAATCCTAGGCTTGACCCAGCCCTCAATTATAAACTTTATTTCTCCAGAATCTCTCCGTTACTTCTTTCTTTGAGAGTCCCTACGGAAAACGATTAATGTATTTTCAATATCACGCGTGTTTTATGTCCGGCCGATCTAATTGTCATCTATAAAATTATTAATATAATATACGCAAAGTGCGCTTGCTGTTGTATAGTGGTCATATGATTAATACGTGTACGTACATTACTGCATAGTTGTTATATACTATTCTTTACAGAATTACTGCTTACTTCAAGCTAAGGGTGACATGCTTATTTAGTCACTGACTAATGTAATCTGGACTGTGCTAGTGGCAAAGTACACCCTGTGACTGGGTACTGTACTGAGGCATGATCACGCGCAGCACAATGTCCAGAAGCCCGAGAACTCTGAGCAGTAATTACCCCCAAAACTTTCCGTAATTTCTGGATGCTTTAACATAACTACGAGAGAACAAAAAGACACTTCTTCACGAGACGTCGAGCAAAGCAGACGACTAAGCACTCGCTAGGGGTACATTACTGTTCTCCGAGTGCTTGCCTTGTTGTAGTTCACTTACTAGTATAAAATAAACCATATATTAAGCATGGTGAGTTATTACTAGAGCAAGGAACCTTCACTTCCGAGCCCTGTCCGAGGTTCGATTTTCTCCTCCTTCAGAGAGCAACATCCACGATACGTTCTCTACCGGGATACAGCACTGTTACTGAGATGATGCGTCTTCTAAAGAGTCATACAAAATGTATAAAAATATTTACTGTTTAGAGATTAATTTTTAACCTGAAAACACTGAAAATCTGCACAAAAATATTATTAACGAGGCATCAATTTTCTCTTATTAAATTTACTTAAAAGGTAAGGTTCACCCTATGATATGGAATGAAGCTGGGGGGAGGGGGGGGAGTTGGAGCAGCACAGTTATTTCCCTTCTGTAACCTCGGTGCTGGTAGGGAGTGGATGGCCAAAACCACGACTCAGAAAAAAATAATGTAAATATCTAATAGGAGGCTGAATGAACCCCAGGGCTGGTCTAGACGGGTAAGAAAATTCTCGCCCCCCAACGGGTCTTAATCCCAAACCGTCCAGCCCATAAGGAGTCGCTATACTAGAAGATTTACCTACTACTCTCTTCAATTCTTCCCTCATTCTCCCAAACATAGTTTTATTCTCAGAGAGTTTTCTGAGATTACTGGACCAAACTATCATGTGACCCCGAACACTTGTGGACGGATAATTAGCCCATGGCAATACTCCACATACTGAGACGAAAATAATGACCAAGATCCAAGATGGACACCAGTATAGGCTTACATGCCCTTTGCAGCGTTTAAAGCTAACATGACAGCTTTCTGTCAGCCCCAAATCACACACTCTTGCCACAGGATAGACACGCTGATATCTTAAATCATTTCGTTGTTAACACACCAAATGTCACTGTGGTCTTCTGCATTATGAGAATAAACGCTCCCATTCTTCGAGCACTTCCCTTTTTTACTTTTATTATGCTTCAGAAGCTGTCTGTCCCCTGTCCAGGTTTGATTTTCGAATCTCTGAGGTAGATTTGAAGGCCTACCTACAGATACGCCAGTCTGTTAGTGCTTTGTATTCCACCCGCAACCCGTTCAAAGGAATCCTTTATGTTCAGGTTGTCTTCTTGCTTTTGCAATATGGCCATCACATTTCTGACAGCAGCAACCTAGACTTCTACACTTCTCTTTGTGTCACACCAGCTATAAATAGGTGTGTATCATTGGTATACATGTTGTGATTCAGGAAATACACGCTGGACGTGGCATTTTTAGGGGCTGTGACAGGCGAAAATGATGGAACTATATATCTGAGGCATTTTCATGCTTTTGCCTGTGGGTTTCCCCTCTCAAAAACTTGAACATATATCTAGGAAGTGTGTCATCCCCGTTGTGTGTGTGAAACTAGGAAAAGGCATGTAGTCAAACACAACTTAATCACTGAGGTGTATTTAATGAATATGCGATGGAAACAACTATGTATGTAGAGATCTCTGCACCACGCGCGCGCGCATGCATATAGCTAACCCTTAAGTTCCCTAGACAACCTGATTATGGCCAATACAGGCCGAAACATGTAGTTGTTTCCATCACAGTCATTAAATAAACCTCAGTGAATAAGTTGTGTTTGACTACATGCCTTTTCCTAGTTGAACATAAAGTAACAAGCATGCGAACATTTAAAAATCAACTGTGTTTACGCCGTTACTTGCCTGTTATTTTGGAGGTTCCATTTTAAAGTCTCTGTCTTGGATCCTGTTTCACCTACTGACGTCTTTCATAGTTTCCTTCCAACCTTGTTTCAGAAATGGGTGGGAACACGTAACACAAATCGGATAAGTGAAAATAGCAAACACATTTAGTAACGAAACGTGAAGAGGAGACTGATGTTGGGAGACTTGAAAGTAGATGCAAATATGATACTAAAATGAATCTAAGAGAGATCGGGTGTGAGGATTTGAACTATATTAATCTGGCTCAAATAAGGACAAACTGTGTGCTTTTTTGAACATGATAACGAATTTTTGGGTTTCATAAATATAGGAAATTTGAACAAAACCGAGTGGACGCTCAGAAACACGACCGCAACCACCCTGACAATTTTTACTCCTGATGCGATGTGGTAGTTTCTCTTAATCCAGAATTAACGCCCGGGTTTTAGCAGACATTTGCTACCTCCTCACTCCACCTCGTGGTTCTGAGTGACCAAAATCCTTGTCATTCTCCGTACAAAATGTGACCACATTCTTCTTCTACGTACTTCAACGCTGAGGACCAAAGTAAAAATGTTTGTTCGCCTACAAGACCGCACTACGTCACAACTCATAATATTACTGTATGAGCACGTTCATGAAAACCTACAATCTACTAGCCTATAAGGATTCGCTTTCTACAAGATACAATCTAATGACAGGATTTTGTGTATATGGCTATAAACTTTGACTATGCCTATCGTTTGTTTTACATTTCCCGGCAAATGGGTGAATGATATATTATAGTCGCCAGGTTTGAGTGGACTGCGTGCTGTTACGCTCTTTCTTAGTGTAAGAAGTGTGTAATGTAGAACAAGCGCTGCCACGTACACAACACGTGGGAACAAACATCCCGTTCTACTACTTATTCATTAGCAATCCAATCCACCCAAACACAACACCCGGACACTTTACTTTCGTGTATTATTATTTTCTACGCTATGTTTCGGTAGTTCATTCAACCATTATCAGGTAGTAGATATAGGTACCTAATAGAAAATTGTGCCACTGAACAGGCCTCTCCTTCACAATTAACCTAACACTTTGGATTTAAGTACACATTTCATCGAATATTTTATTTTTTTATTAATCCTTTATTGGGCTTAATATTCAATGTATTTTATCAGGTTGATTGTGAAGGGTAGGCCTGCTGTATGATACACTTTACCTTTATGTATCTGTATCTTATACCTGATGATGGTCGAATGAACGACCGAAGTATGTCGTAGAAAATAATAATAAACGAACCTATAGTGTTCTATGTTAATAAAAATCCAGCCAGATACAACAGTATGCAGATATTTATTTACTGCAAAGTCACTCTACATGTTTCGGGTGTCACAGTACCCATCATCAGGAGTACTTTTAGTACTTTTAGTACTCCTGATGATGGGTACTGTGACACCCGAAACATGTAGAGTGACTTTGCAGTAAATAAATATC
>Ga0123352_10019133_pt1 | contig 10918 bp, 4 predicted proteins | sample TergutLab28metaG_FD_89700 | JGI IMG/M metagenome (GOLD analysis project Ga0123352, IMG submission 89700) | Labiotermes labralis P1 segment gut microbial communities from Petit-Saut dam, French Guiana - Lab288 P1 | ecosystem: Host-associated > Arthropoda: Insects > Digestive system > Gut ... | reverse complement strand
GGGTGGTGGGTGGAATGGTGCTGACAGGGGAAGGGTGTGGAGCGTTAGTGGGAGGGTGCTGACAGGGGAATTGTGTGGAGCGTTGGTGGGATGGTGCTGACAGGGGAATGGTGTAGAGCGTTGGCGGGATGGTGCTGATAAGGGAATGTTGTGGAGCGTTGGTGGGATGGTGCTGACAGGGGAATGGTGTGGAGCGTTGGTGGGATGGTGATGACAGGGGAATGGTGTAGAGCGTTGGTGGGATGGTGCTGACAAGGGAATGTTGTGGAGCGTTGGTGGGATGGTGCTGACAGGGGAATGGTGTAGTGATGTGCTGGGAGGAAAACAGGTCGAGGTTGGAGTGGCTTCAGAAAAAAACATAAAATGGAAGTGCCCAAGATTGAACCAAGGCCCCGCCCTGAAAGACGGCCCACTAACCGCCTGAGCCACAGTATGCTTATTTAAAGGCTCAGATTAACCTGAATTGCAGATAAGCATTCAGTCCGTACCGCGCAGTAAACACACTGCGACTCGGTTATACAAACCAGTCAGTTAATGTTGTATAGGGAAATAATCGCTGTTTGTTCTCAGATCCACAAAAAACACATAAATGCACTGTGTGGGCAGAACGTAGAATTTGTGAATGTTAAATGTTCAGTCCGTACCGAGCAGTAAACACGCTCCGTCTCTGTTATACAAACCAGTCAGTTAATGCTGTATAGGGAAATAATCGCTGTTTGTTCTCAGATCCACACAAAACACATAAATACACCGTGTGGGCAGAACGTAGAATTTGTGAATGTTAAATGTTCAGTCCGTACCGAGCAGTAAACACTCTCCGTCTCTGTTATACAAACCAGTCAGTTAATGCTGTATAGGGAAATAATCGCTGTTTGTTCTCAGACCCACAGAAAACACATAAAGACACTGTGTGGGTAGAATGTAGAATTGCTGAATGTTAAACTGGTGTTTTTCTACCATTCAAGTGTCAATATGCACAGAAATATAAAGAGGAAACACAAAGAACCTGACCTCAAATTGACTTAAAAACCGGGGTGCTGATAAGTCCTTAGCCCGACCTACTTCCCAACCTCGTGGGAGGGAATCGATACTGTCGTTGGAAGCTAATGTACTGCTCGGATCAAACAATATATGTTTGCTGCAGACTGTCAAGGACTTTTAGATGCATGAAAGGCAACTTATGTCTTTAATTTTCACGTAAGAATTATCAATTCGGGCTAAGGACTTATTAGCATCCCTGTGTATAACGCAATTGGTGTTCTTCCTGGCTTGTATACAGAATGTTACGATTTTGAACACTCAAGGTCACTTCGTGATAAATACGGATTTAGGAATACTGTAATGTTTCCCTACGACATATAGTACCAGTGCGTCACGTACCGTACCAGTGCGTCACGTACTGTACCAGTGCGTCACATAAGCTCACAACCCTTTTCCTGCACAACATTCCCAAAACCCTATCCACTACATGTGGCTATTGAGCGCCACAAGAGCACAGTAAATGCAGCGTCGTTAAATAGACTCCAATCGCAATATCTGTGACTGTCATTAAAACTCTCGTCCAGCGCAATCCGACTGCCTCAACGTTCGGCGTAACGAAACGGCTGCAGGAAGAGCGAGCAGTTTGTTACCTGCACCTGACACTGGTCAGCGCAGGGACCGCATCGTATTGGCGTGCAGAAATGACTGCAGGTGTACAGACATACTGTTTGGTGTTACGGTTATTGTAGAGGGAAGTTGTAAGGTCACATGTACAGCAGATACTGGGTGTTCGTAAAAAAATTGGACCGATATGACGTCACGATCATCAGACTGCAGTAACAATGTAAACCATTTACTTGAATCGAAGTAACCTCAAAATGTATCGATATCATGAACTATTACTTATAATAAAAATAGACACACATTTTGCAACTGCACAGTTGGTACAGCGCTGCATTACACAAAGCAGTGAGCCTCATTTGTCCTAAGGCAGATATTAACTGAGCTGGGAGTGATCTGGCTAACGGCAGAACAGTAGCGGAACCCGCCTCACCAGCCACGTGTTCTCGTCACGATTCGTCGGAACCAGTCACGATAAGCCGAAACAATGCTACTGAAGCGGGTTAGCATGACAGATATACAGCCTAACACTGACTGTGCTGTAAACACACAGTGGTGTACCGAATTGTAATATGAAACACGAGTCTGTTTATTTGAAGGCAACCAACAGCCTTCCGGGATGTGACGCCATATAGTCTGGAAATATCCACTGCATTTTCACACAAAATCACTTTTTGCAATTATCACTGTCAATAAGCCCACGGTTCACCCGAACCGTCCGTCCATCTACACCGCGTCACGCCGCTTCACACTCCACCAGACGGTTCGCTATGGTCACAGTTACCACCTTAATAAACTAAAATATTCCTTGACAACACAGAAAGCCGATTGAAGCCATAAGTGACGCACGAAGGTGCCAGGTTTACTGCCACACCGACTGTACCAACTGAGGGTTTCCATTAATTTCCACAGACCTGCAGGGAAATGCTGAGCGCCTGCCTTAAATTGCTGTATTGTGCCTTCCTGGCGCTCTGTTGGCATTTCATTGCTGCTCTGCAGCATCGCAAATAAACAAAAAGTACGCAATAAAGCAGGTGTCCACTTTAAATTCCGATCTGCTAAAAATGGAGAAATGTATTTATACTGACAATCAAAAGGAACATAAACACACTAACTGCATTAAATGTACAGTCTGCTTAACTTTAGCGGCTGGTATATATAATTACCACTGCGCTGTACACGTTTCAAGTTTATTATTGTTAATATTATTATTAAAAAGAGACCTAAAATCCTGATACGTGATTATATCAACAGACTGCTGCAGGGGGGATATACAAGGTGTATCAAAAGGAGGTACCGTGGTCTTATTTTGTGGGGGATATACAGGATGTATCAAAAGGAGGTACCGTGGTCTTATGTTGTGGGGGATATACAGGGTGTATCAAAATGAGGTACCGTGGTCTTATGTTGTGGGGGATATACAGGGTGTATCAAAAGGAAGTGCCATGGTCTTATGTTCACAATAAACTGACAGCCTGCAGTGATGTCATACGCCAGTCAGTAGGGAAGTTCTACACACACACATACACACGTGACTGCAACACGCTGCTGCCGGCTGCCTACCTGCAACATCGGTAAGAAGGAGCACAGGAAGCTGCCGAATATCCAGTTCTGCACCAGCAGGACGGTCAGTGACACGGGCAGCACCAGCACGCACTTGATGATGTCTGCCGTCGCCAGGTTGACGATGTAGCCGTAGGTCGGGTCCTTGTACAGCCGGTGCTTGACAACGGTCCAGATCACAGCCACGTTCGACACGGCGCCGACTGCCACGACCAATGCGTACAGAAACACGAACAGAGGAAACACGTGCGTCACGGACGGACGGAGGTACGGCTTGCTGAAATCGACGCCCGAGTCGTTCCGCAGACCCATCATGAACTGCGCGATGACACTCAGCCACTTGTCCGGCACACCGTTCATGTCTTCCACACGCAAGCTGTCCATGGCGGAACGAGAGGGATGTTATAGAGTGGCAACACTGAATTGAGACTTTGTTTGTAACGGTCAAGTTATCCGCACTGACATATGTGGGGCTGCCTGGCGTCACGTCATGTGTCACTCGACCCCACAAGGAACACGCGAACAACCCCCTGACTTACTGCAGCAGCACTTGCCCCGTCCAAGCCACACCGACGTCTGAACTATCGGCATTCGCGACGCAGGTGGCGGTGGCACTTGGACGCATGCGTCGTTGTTGTGGGCCGTCGGGCGGGTACAGTGCGGTTTGTTGCATGGAGCGGGGAAGCAAGAGTTTGAGTGTCGATCGAGCGGTGAGTGAGTGTTGGGTTGTTTATTGGTGAGTGCGTGTTGGCTTGTTTATTGGTGAGTGAGTGTTGGCTTCTTTATTGGTGAGTGAGTGTTGGCTTGTTGGTTGGAAGGGTCGTTTATTTATTTATCCGTTCACTTACTTGTGTGTTTATTTACAGCTTGCTTAAGTTTCTGCCACTCACGCTGATTATTGCAGACAGCGTATCATATCTACTAATTACATCAGTATTTGCGTGGTGTGACTGAGGAAGGCCATGACAAACCTGACAGTATGGTCGAGATTATAACCGGACAGCTGTCTGACTCAAACCAGCAATATCAACGCTGAGCCAACCTGCTGTTGACAGCAGTGCCGTCTGCTGGGTGTAAAGCAATGGTGTGCTGCTGCCTGTTGGCAGTGGGGGTCGGTACATTTTGGGTACGGGTTTTTTAAAATGTACCGGACAAACTGCATTGTACCGGCGGCAACATATTTGGTATTTGTTACAGCTCTACAGAATTACTGTGTACAGAACTGAATAACACAAACAAACACACAGTAAATATCTGTATTTACTACAGCGTTTTGCAGTATTTGAATTTCAGAACAGCAAATTGCACTACACAAAGAACCAGACTGTTTGTGCAATCAAACAGCAGTGGCTGAATTCAGACGATTTTCAAAGAGTGGGCCGTGACTTTTCAACACAAACAGAAATTTCGTGAAATTTCCCCCGTTTAAGGCTGTGGAAGACCCATCATGGCCACAGTACGCCAATTTTTGACTAGCTAAACAACACAGCAGCAGTAGAGCGACGTAATGTCAGTCTGTTCGCTGTGCCTGGTGACGTCGGTCCTGCGTTCAGCGTCCAGCAGCAGACCAGCCGGTTGTTGTGTTCCGAATACTGTTAATCGCAAATATCAGCGCACAGCAGTTTGTGGTTTGGAACGTTCTGCTGCGCGCATGGCAAATGGTTTAAATCCGCACAGCCGTGCTAATTGCACACTTCACGCTAGAAGACAGTAAGCAGCGCCATCAATACAGTTTGCTTGCAGTTACCTATCCTGCTAACCGGTCAATCTTCTTCCCACACCGACAGATGAAACAATGTCTGTCAGGGTGTCGTTTGTCTTAGTTTTATTATCAGTTATTATACCCGGTAATGGTGAAGTCAGAACTGTAATTTTGCCTGTTGTTTATATGGGTGTGAAACTTGGTCGCTCACTTTGAGGGAGGAATGTAGGCTGAGGTTGTCTGAGAATAGCGTGCTGAGGGGAATATTTGGGCCTAAGAGGAACGAGGTGACAGGGGAGTGGAGAAAACTACATAATGAGGAGCGTAATGATTTGTACTGGTCACCAAATATTGTTCGGGTGATAAATCGAGAAGAATGAAATGGGCGGGGCATGTATCGCGTATGGGGGAGGGGAGAGGCGTATACAGGGTTTTGGTGGGGAAACCTGAGGGAAAGTGACCACTTGTAAGACGTAGGCGTAGATGGGAGGATAATATTAAGATGGATCTTCAGGAAGTGGGAGGGTAATGAACCTTCAGTTTCCATGAAATGCGGAGAATTTCTTGACTAGCTGAGAACCGGGTTGCTTCTGAAGAAGGACTGTGGGCTGCTTGAAGTGAGTAGGGAGGTAGGTAGGTAACTGTGGAGCAGGTCGACATTTATTCGCTGTTCTCAATTTATCGTGATGCGGCGAACAGAAAATGTATTCTATAACAGTTCTTAACAACCCATTTCAGCCACTGTAACGGTACCAACAGGCTGCAGAATGGTGGCGGCAGACAGAGCACTGTCGGAATGCGAGTGTGGTGTAAAATACAGCAATAAATAATGGAATGACAGCAACACGATGCAGATTGCGTGGCGCGAAGCTCTCAAGCCTTCAGCAGTCTTGACAGCTGTTCAAGCCGTGCATAGAACAAGGCAGCACGCCTTGCAGTAGACTACGTTTGAAACGTGATGGCACACGCGCAGAAACCAGATTTGGTCTTTCAGCGAAACGGACGAGTCCATTTCATTCGGCGATTGGGGGGGAGTCAGTTCAGTCGACTGCTGGCAGCCGAGGAATGCGGATCAGCGGGCAGCGATTGTACTATCTTTAGCAAGTACGTTGATAATGTCGCTACAAGGCGGGAAGAAGCGGGTAAATGGAGTGGTGAGCGTGAAATAGTTTGTAATGTGTACAGTTCGTAAAATCTGGGTCTGAGGTGGCTATCACAATCGCTCTGCCAAAAATGCAGAACAGAGTTCTTGAAGCAACGCGTGTTGGCAGAAGAACTGCATGTAGGGTAATGATAGAAGGTGAAAATGTGTGAACTGGTGTCACAATGGCGTTTGCAACTCCGCGCAAACTCAGACCAAAAGTTTGCACTAAAAGTGTCTTAGATAATTTCGATGAGGATCTTTTGAGAAGAATAGTTCATAGTAATGATGATATACAGGGAGTTGGTGCAATGGGCAGTGGCAGAGAGTGAACTGAAGTGAGGTGAGTAGTGAAGTGAAGTGAAGTGAGTAGTGAAGTGAATTACTGTGAAGTTCTTTTGGATAAAGTGAAGTGCGTTGCGATGAAGTTCTTGTGGGTGAAAGTGCCATTTTCCTTATGCTGAGGGTACTTGATTGTATTGTGACTTTCATTTCGGTATATCTTGTACTGTGGTTGTTTTTAATTTCGTTCTAAAAACAACAGAATATCGAAATTTCTGCAAGATTAAATCCTTTATGGGCCACAATAATTTAATGTACATGTTTATGAAAAGAAGAATTCTCATTTTAAGTAACACAATTCAACCACAATCTCAGTCTAACGCCACAAAAATCCATCCCGGCCACAAAAATAAAGAAATTTGTATAAAAAAGCCATCAGAACGATACAAACCACATACTGAGGAATTCAGCGTGTCGTGTGCCAGACAAGAGGCAACTCGATCATACGGGTCACAACGGACTGCAGCAGGGCGGGTACAGCAGCGACCCTAGCACCTCGACTGCTTCAGACCTTACGTGCAGTCGGCAAGGTGCTCTCAGTATGGAGACGTACCGGACGCTGCACTTGGTCACCACCCAGGTAGTTCGCGGCAGCAATCCCGTGAATAAACCTTCAGATGACAGCACACTGTCTGTCACAAACGTCACTGACCAGTGCCACTTGGGGAGCGTTCACATTGGTCTATCACGTGACTTCAGTCGCAAGACGAGTACCGACAGCGTGTTGCGACGGTACGTTGAGATGGCGCGGTCATACTGGTCCACCGCGTCCGACAACGACGCGGCCAATCCGTTCTGCAACACTGTCCTGTCACTGGATCCGACTGCTACAGCACGTCCCAACCACCACTGTCAGCTTATGCACTTACCGTGACGTCACACGAACGGTTCGCCGTTCCTCGCAGTTTCTGCAGACCTGAGCCAACAGTGCAAGAACAGCTGTTGTGGCTGACAGATCAAGTGGCGTGTAGCTGGAACCTACCACTGTGAAGCGCCGCCACAGAGCTAATGACTTCGCTCTGAGGTCAACCGCACCGCACGTGGCTATCACAGCGGTTTAGAACAGTTTCCCGCCACTTTACCACAAACTGTAACCACACTGTGCACTGCCTGCCTATACACTGTTCCGCCCATTTATTACACTATCTCTCTTGATCGGGGGCACGCGGTGGCGCAGTTGGTTGAGGCACTGCGCTACAAGCCGGAAGGTTGCGGGTTCGATTCCCGATGGTGTCATTGGAATCCTTCCGGTAACGCTATGGCCCTGGGATCGACATAGCCTCTAACATAAATGAGTACTAAGAATATCTCCTGGGGGTAAAGGCGGCCGGTGTGTACGGCTGACAACCTTACCACCTTCATGTGCCGACTGTCTTTAAATCTGCGAGCCTCAACCTATGGATCCCTCAGCTCCTGTCCAGGCCTGTACAGGAATTGCTTTACATTTTGCCTGTCCTGATCACTGTACACAGTGACCGCAATCCATGGCCCTAGTTTCGACACGCAGTAATTTTCATGACAGACAGACAGCTGCAGTGTCCGCCGGCCTCCACAAGTCTAGGCGGCGTCTTCGTTCAGGCACTCCCCCAGTGACAGCCGCCACACTGCTGTCATTTCTCTCGCAAAGGAAACTTTACAGCATCTGATTTCCGCACCCGTCCAGACTGGCCCTGGGGCCAACCCAGCCTCCTATACGAAGAGTACCCGATCTCTTTCTCGGGGGTAAAGCGGCCGAGGCGTGGCGTTGGCCACCCACCCCCACCTAGCGCTGAGGTTAAAGAAAGAGTACAGCTATACCTCTACTCCACCCCTCGGCCTTCGTGGCCTGTTATAGGGTGAACTGTACCTTTACCTTTACCTTTACAGCAGCTGAACGCAGTGACTTCGGACTTTATCCATTGTACGTACTGGAATTTAACACACTGCATTTCGGGGACCGAACCCGGGCTCGCTGCTTCCAAAACAAACTGTTGCACACAGTAATTACTGGGTGGGGGAATAAATTATTGTCATTCTCAGTACAATTATTTTTTGTAAGCCAAAAGTCATTATCAGAATAAGCACAGGCACAGTGTCATATTATTGGTATTGGAATGCGGCGGGGACAAAATGTCAGATTGGAAGTTGTCAGAGTGACACTGATGGAGAGCGAGCCTTCTGGAATATTATGCCTTGTAAAGTGGTAAACAGATGCTTCAAAAGAGTACAGTGCCTTCAACCTGATGATAAAACAGTCAAAGACCAGTAGCCATGCCGCAAGACATTGGTGTATGGTACAGGTAAAGCTGACTGGAGTGGCAAGCCAAAAGTACTGATGCTATGCACTGGGTGGACGCGTAACTGGCACGTCTGTCTGAACAAGCTTACAGAACTGGGGGTGCAGCAGCACTGGAACAGGGCACATCGTGGGCAGGGACATCACACAGACCACAGCACAAGGGAGGCAAGTGGGTCTGGCTTTGTCACAACATGAACAGGGTGGATGACCTGATCTTATGTGCACACACACAAACAGACACACAAATCTTGAGCAGGTCAGGGAAACCTGTCAGTCACTCCCAAAGCCAGCACAACACTCCCTGTTGCATTCTCTCTCTCCTTCACCCCACTACACCCACAGTTACACTGACTGCTCCACTGTGCATCCTAGACCGTCCCCATTTGCACAGCTATGGTGCCAACCACAGCCAGGCCACTCAGTTTACCTTATTTAACTTTCCAGCATGCAGTACCAAACACTTATCTTCAAAATATAACCACCAAACACAGCGCCATGACATGCTCTGTCAGCGCACTGCATGTTCAGACTCATCTCCCTTGAATCATGTCTGAAACAAATTTGAAGTGACTACCGTTCTTGCAGATACAGATGCTGACTGTCAGACGATGTGCAACACTGTGTTTTCTCTCACCTTAAACCTGTACAATATAAACACATCCATACATTCCAGTGGGGCTCCTCACATTGCACTGCTTGACCTCAAAATGAAGGCATTACTGTTCCACTTTAAGGACATGTAGCATGAATGATGCTGATTAATGAAAGTGCACACTGCAACTTACTTCAAAACAAATTCAACTCCAAACTTCCAATTAACATTGCTCTGTACCCTAAAGAACAGCTACATTTCAGTCCAAGCAAATTTTTTTTTCCTGTGGCGCTGCAGCCCAACGCGGGCCATGGCCTCCACATTCTTGAGGTTTCTAGATCACACACAACGACGCATCACAGTCGGTAGGACTCCTCTGGACGAGTGATCAGCTCGTCGCACAGACCTCTATATGAAAAAACACAACACTCACAACAAACAACCATCCATGCCCCCAGTGGGATTCCAACCCACGACTTCAGCAGGCGAGCGGCCGCAGACGTACGCCATAGACCGCGCGGCTAATGGGACCGGCAGTCTAAGCAAATAATAACAGTAAAAATAAAGGTAAAGGTTAGAAATGTCCATCTGCATACCATTAATTTAAATAGGGGGAATAGGGTATAGCTGCACTACAGTAGGGTATGGCTGCATTGCAGTACGGTATGGCTGCAATACAGTAGGGTATGGCTGCACTGCAGTAGGGTATGGCTGCAATACAGTAGGGTATGGCTGCACTGCAGTAGGGTATGGCTGCACTACAGTAGGGTATGGCTGCATTGCAGTATGGTATGACTGCAATACAGTAGGGTATGGCTGCACTGCAGTAGGGTATGGCTGCACTACAGTAGGGTATGGCTGCACTGCAGTAGGGTATGGCTGCACTAGAGTAGGGTATGGCTGCACTACAGTAGGGTGTGGCTGCACTGCAGTAGGGTGTGGCTGCAATACAGTAGGGTATGGCTGCACTACAGTAGGGTATAGCTGCACTACAGTGGGGTATGGCTGCACTGCAGTAGGGTATGGCTGCATTGCAGTAGGGTATGGCTGCATTGCAGTAGGGTATAGCTGCAATACAGTAGGGTATAGCTGCAATACAGTAGGGTATAGCTGCACTGCAGTATGGTATGGCTGCACTACAGTAGGGTATAGCTGCACTACACTAGTGTATGGCTGCATTGCAGTAGGGTATGGCTGCACTACAGTAGGGTATAGCTGCACTGCAGTAGGGTATGGCTGCACTAGAGTAGGGTATGGCTGCACTACAGTAGGGTGTGGCTGCATTGCAGTAGGGTGTAGCTGCAATACAGTAGGGTATGGCTGCACTACAGTATGGTATAGCTGCACTACAGTAGGGTATGGCTGCACTACAGTAGGGTATAACTGCACTACAGTAGGGTATAGCTGCACTGCAGTATGGTATGGCTGCACTACAGTAGGGTATAGCTGCACTACAGTAGGGTATAGCTGCACTGCAGTAGGGTATGGCTGCAATGCAGTAGGGTATGGCTGCAATACAGTAGGGTATGGCTGCATTACAGTAGGGTATAGCTGCACTACAGTAGGGTATAGCTGCACTGCAGTATGGTATGGCTGCACTACAGTAGGGTATAGCTGCACTACAGTAGGGTATGGCTGCACTGCAGTAGGGTATGGCTGCATTGCAGTAGGGTATGGCTGCAATACAGTAGGGTATGG
>Ga0123352_10019131_pt1 | contig 10919 bp, 8 predicted proteins | sample TergutLab28metaG_FD_89700 | JGI IMG/M metagenome (GOLD analysis project Ga0123352, IMG submission 89700) | Labiotermes labralis P1 segment gut microbial communities from Petit-Saut dam, French Guiana - Lab288 P1 | ecosystem: Host-associated > Arthropoda: Insects > Digestive system > Gut ... | reverse complement strand
TTCAGTAACTAGTGGTCGGTGATTTGTGATTTGTGATAGTTGAATTTTTAATTTATCCATCACCAATCACCAACCACTAGCCACTAATCACTAAAAATTAAACTTCTTCCACTACAATATTCTTGTTCGTGAAAACGCAGATGTCGCCTGCTACTTTCATTGCAGCAAGGGCTATGTCCTTTGCGCTCATTTTTGTGTTTTCAACCAATGCTCTCGCTGCTGACAGTGCATAGTTTCCGCCGCTTCCAATAGCACAAACTCCGTTTTCAGGCTCAATGACATCGCCCATTCCGGAAAGAATTAAGAGTTCATTTGCATCCGCTACGATTAGCATTGCTTCAAGATGCCTTAATATTTTGTCGCCTCGCCACAGTTGTGCGAGAGCGACTGCACTTCTTGTTAAGTTCCCGTTATGTTTGTGGAGCATTTCTTCAAAGCGTTCCGAGAGTGTGAAAGCGTCAGCAACACTCCCTGCAAAGCCTGTCACAACCTTGTCATCAAATACTCTGCGAACTTTGACCGCATTCCCTTTCAACACAACGCTTTGCCCCATGGTGACTTGTCCGTCACCTGCTATTGCGGTTTTACCGCCTTTTTTAACCGCAACAATTGTTGTTGCGTGAAGTTGGTTATTGTTACTCATTTTGATTCTCCTGATTGATTTTCATCTTATTATAACACGCTCACAACTAAATAGCAAATACTTTAATGCAGAATTCAGAATTCAAAATTCAGAATTATTGATAATTTTTTACGCTTCGCTAGATCCTTCACTTCGTTCAGGATGACAATGCTTTATCAAAAATAATGTCATTCTGAGCAAAGCGAAGAATCCAGCGAAGCGTTCATTATTTTCAAAGCCTTTTCACTTTGCAAAAGTTTCTTCTCTGCTTTTGGGATTTTCTTTGCAGTTGTTTCGGGATTGGGCAAGAGTCCGAAGTTTGCATTCATGGGCTGGAAGTTTTCGTTTTGTTGTTCGAGATAGTAGCACAACTCTCCGCTCATTGTTCCTTTCGGGGGACAAAACAATGGCTTGCTCTTAATTAACTTCACAGCATTAATTCCTGCAACAAGTCCGCTCATTATGCTCTCAACATAACCCTCAACTCCGCTAAGTTGTCCTGCGATGAAAATATTATGATGTTTTAATGTTTGGAAAAAACGATTGATTGTTTTCGGCGCATTAATGAATGAGTTTCTGTGCATAACGCCAAAGCGTAAGAACTCGGCATTTTGTAGTGCTGGAATAAGTGAGAACACTCTTTTTTGTTCACCGAATTTCAAATTTGTTTGAAAGCCGACAAGGTTGAACATTGTGCCTCGTTCGTTTTCACGGCGAAGTTGAACAACAGCGTACGGGCGTTTTTCGGTTTTTGGACAAGTCAACCCAACCGGTTTTAGCGGACCATGCCGCATGGTGTCAACACCTCGTTTCGCCATTTCTTCAATCGGCATGCAGCCGGAGAACAAATCTTTTGTTTCAAATTCTTTTTTGATGACACATTCAGCAGTTGTCAGTTCCTTTTGGAATAGTTCATATTCTTCCTTTGTCATGGGACAGTTAATATAGTCACCATTCCCGTCACCCTTGTCATAGCGGTCTTGAACAAATGCTTTTTCCATATCAATACTATCGAATGAGACAATGGGAGCAGCAGCATCAAAAAAATGAAGGTTATTGTTAAATTCGGTTTTTAAACAGTCGTTAAGTTTTCCGATTGTTAATGGACCTGTTGCTATGATGGTGATTGGTGGTTGGTGGTTGGTGGTTGGGGTTTGGTGATCTGTGGTCGGTGGTTGGTGAGTGGTGTCAACTTGTAGGGGCAGCAACCTGCTGCCCGTTGTTTTATCCGCAACCAACAGCGGGCGTGCAAAAGCCGCCCCTACAATATTGTTGTTATTTTTTTTCGGAACGCCGTGGGCAGAGCCTGCACTGAGCGTAGCCGAAGTGTCCCCTACGAATATGTCCGTTACTAATTCCTCTTTTATTGTGATTAGCGGATGTTCTTTTATCCTTTTAGTGACAAGTGCAGAGAATTGTTCACGATCTACCGCTAATGCTCCGCCTGCTTTAACTTTCGTTTCAACTGCACATTTGAGAACAAAACTATCCAACATTTCCAGTTCTTTTTTGAGTAGTCCTTGTGAAGTTGCAAGCCCCTCGCCTTTTAGTGAGTTTGAACAGACTAATTCACAAAAGTTTGGACTTGAGTGTGCGGGCGAAAAAACTAACGGCTTTGCATCCATTAATGCAACAGGAAATCCGCGAGACACAATTTGCCATGCCGCCTCGCATCCTGCTAATCCTGCTCCGATGATTGTTATGTTTGGTTTCATGTTATTTATTTTTTTTACCTGGCTCAAATTCTCCGGCACACCATTTCACAAAATTTCCAGAATGAGTAACATATGTTGTTACCGTATTTTTTTGCAGATACCCTTTCTTTTCGGCAATTGCAATTTCGTTGAAATATTCATCAAGCAAATCTCTAATTTTTTCCAAAGTTTGTTTATCCGTTTTCATTGGTTTTCTCCCTTGATATAATATTTATCCTCTTTCCACTTGTCGGGATTAGTGTCAATATATTCCCATACTTTACTATAATCATCTTCATCTCTGATGTTATGGTCATAAAATGATTTGTGCCAAATCGTTTTTCCTGATTTCATAGAAGTTGTCCTTTAAAATTGGTTAACTATTCGAGATAATGTAGGGGCGGCATTCTGCCGCCCGCCCTTTACTTCATCTACAATAATTATCAAATGAATGTGATTCGGCATAATAACATATTTATCCACATTAACTTCGTCATATACATTCGTTAAATTTTGTATTTCATTTTCTATAATTTTTCCCGTGCTAGATAATTTAATGTGCGGGCGGTCAATGCCCGCTCCTACAATTTGATTTTTGCTAGATAGAAAGTGACAAAATAGTTGTAGGGGCGGGTATTAACCGCCCGCACAATATTATTATTTCTTCGGCATCTTCTTTATGTTTTTGCAATCCGGGTAGCCTGTGCAGCCTAGGAATGTACCGAATTTGCCTTTGCGTTCGGCAAAATCACTGCCGCATTTTTCGCATTTTTCGGCATTGGGGTTTGGAGTATTATTTGCAGAAGACGCCGCTATCAGCGTCCCATTATTAACACTGTCAGTTTGCGGGACACCAATGGCGGAGTCCCCTGCAGGCTCTACATTCAATATTGGCGGGGGTTCTAATGAATCTATACCGTCTTCTCTGCCGCTTGCGGCATTATCGGGTTTATTTCCTTTTGGAATTTTTTTTATGTTTTTGCAGTCTGGATAACCGCTGCAACCGAGGAAGTTGCCGTATTTACCTTTTTTTATTGCAAATTGTTTTCCGCATTTTTCACAGGTTTCTTCACTGAGTTGCGGGGAGGCTTTTTCACCTTTTGCAACCAAGTTGCCGTTTTCGTCAATGTTTTTGATGTTTTTACATTTCGGAAAACCAGGGCATGCGATGAACTTTCCGAATCTTCCGGTTTTTTTGACCATCATTTCTCCGCACTCTTCGCACTTGATGTCGGTGTCCTCGTCGGGCTCTTTTAGTGTGTAGTCATCTCCCATAGCGTTTTTAATTTTGTCTTCAAATCCTTCGTAGAAATTTCCAACGACCGATTGCCAGACAACTCCTCCGTCCTCGATTGTGTCGAGTTTTTCTTCCATTTGAGCGGTGAATGTGATATCCATTATATCTTCAAAATATTTCACCAGCATATCTGTCACTTTTTCGCCGAGTTCTGTCGGAAGAATGTAGCGACCTTCTTTTTGAGTGTATTCCCTTGAAAACAGCAAGGCAACAGTCGGTGTGTAGGTTGCGGGTCTGCCAATTCCCTTTTCTTCCATTGCTTTGACCAGACTTGCTTCGGTGTATCTTGCAGGAGGACGAGTGAATTTTTGCTCATAGACATATTCAATGAAGTTTAGAATTTCGCCCTCTTTCATGTCGGGTAAAATGTTTTTGTCTTCATCATCTTCGTCCTCTTTTTTCTCGACATAGGCACTATAGACTGCTGTGAAGCCTGCAAATAACAGCGTTCTTCCGCTTACCCTGAAACCATAGTCTCCGCAAGCAATGTCGACGCTCATTGAGTTATACTCAGCGTCAGACATTTGAGAGGCTAAAAATCTTGAGTATATCAATTTATAGAGAGCATAGTGGTCTTTTGAAATACTGTCTTTTAGAGAGTCGGGAGTGCGGATAATATTGATAGGGCGAATTGCTTCGTGGGCGTCTTGAGCCCCTTTTTTTGAGGCAAAAAAGTTTGGTTTTTCCGGGATGAATTTATCTCCGAATTTTTGAGCGACATATTCTCTTGCCTCTTTTTGAGCATCGGGAGAAACCCTTGTTGAGTCAGTTCTGATATAGGTGACTAATGCTACTTTGCCCTCGCCTTTAATTTCAATTCCTTCATAAAGATTTTGAGCAATGAGCGAAGTTTTTTTCAAGTTCCATCCAAGTTTATTTAGGGCGTCTTGCTGCATGGTGCTAGTGACAAAAGGTGCAGGCGGACGAGATTTTGTTATGCTTTTTTTGACTTTGGTGACACGATACTCTTTTCCGTCCAGTTCGCTTTTTGCTTTCTCGACCATCTCGGCATTTGTTAATTTATACTTTTGATCAAGATGTGAAATAAGTTGCGCTTTTATTTTTTGTTCTTCATTTTCTTTACTAAGTATTGAAAAGAACGGCCAATATTCTTCGGGCTTAAAGGCTCTGATTTCTCTTTCTCTGTCAACTACCAGTTTGAGCGTGACTGACTGGACTCTTCCTGCTGATAGTTTGTTTTGAATTTTTTTGCAAAGAACCGGTGAAACTTTATAGCCCACCAGCCTGTCCAATACTCTTCTTGCTTGTTGAGCATCGACCAAATTAATGTCGATTTGGCGAGGAGAAGTTAGAGCATTTTGAACTGCTTTTTTTGAAATTTCATTAAAAACTATGCGGACACTTTCCTCCTCGTCAATGTTCAATAAATGTGCAACATGCCAAGAAATTGCCTCGCCTTCTCTGTCGGGGTCGGTTGCAAGATATATTTCACTTGCCTTTTTCGCCATTGTCTTCATGGCGTTAACTATGTCTGATTTATCTTTTAGGACATCGTATTTCGGCTCAAAATTGTTTTTAACATCAACAGAAAGGCGGTTCACAGGCAAATCTCTGATGTGACCCTTTGTCGCAAATACTTTGTATTCGCTTCCCAAATACTTTTCTATTGTCTCTTTTTTTCCTGCACCCTCGATAATAATGAGTTTCATGGTTCTTCTCCAAAACTTTCGTTTTAGTGGTTGGTGGTCGGTTAACGGTGGTCAGTGATTGTCAAATTATTTTTTAGACGCATATAAAAATATCTCAACCTTCACTGACCACCGTTAACCGACCACCAACCACTAAATAACTGTGTATTTATTCCCCACTCCTTTCGTCACAACCCCTTTCACTTCCATTGACAACATTATGACAAAAAGTTCTGATAGTTCAATTTTACTTTTATCGACCAGTTCTTCAATTGATAGGGGTTCTTCTTTCAAAAGAGTATATACCTTTTCTTCCAAGAAGTCTAGCGAAATTGCAACACAAGTTTGTTTTATTTTCACATCACTTGTCTTTAAATAGTGAATTATGTCCATTATATCGGTCAAAACAGCGGCTCCGTTTTTAATAAGTGAGTTAGTTCCCTCACTTTTTCCGCTAAGTATTGACCCCGGCACACTAAACACTTCCCGCCCTATTTCTGCTGCAATGTTTGCAGTGATTAACGCTCCGCTTTTAAGTGGGGCTTCGGTGACTATTGTTGCTGTTGATACTCCTGCGACAATTCGGTTGCGTTCCGGAAAGGTGTATTTTTGCGCTTCATCGTCGGGAAAATACTCACTAAGTGCCAACCCTGATTTTTCAATTTCATGAAATAGTTTGACATTGCCGCTGGGCGAGGGCTTATTTAGTCCGCTTGCTAAGACTGCTATTGTCTTTCCTCCCGCTTTCATCACTGCTTCATGAGCGAATGCGTCAACGCCATAGGCAAGACCTGAGGCGACACATATTGAATAATTCGACAATTCCCTCGCAAATCGCTTTGTCACATTTTTTCCGTATTCCGAGCAAAACCTTGTTCCGACAATTGCGACTATTGTTTTTTTCAAGAGATCAATGTCGCCTTTGTAGTATAACAATATCGGCGGATTTATTTCAGTTTGTTTAAGGTTTTCGGGATATTTTTCACTTTCTCTTGTTATAAAATTTATTCCGCTTTCATAGACCCTGTCTAACTTTTTTTCCCATGTCCTTTTGTTTTCAATAAGTTTTTGATAAGAGGTGTCGCCAACAAATTCATGAAGTTTTGAGTCACTTCCAACTCTATCATAAATTTCTTCAATTGAAAAATTATCCAAAAGTTCGTTTTGTTTTTTGGCGGAAATTCCAGATGATGTAAAGATAAAAATAGAGGTTTTCTTTTGTTAAAATCATGATTTTTATTTAAATTACAAATTACAGTGGACAAATAACAAATATCGATAAGTTAATTTGACCTCATTTGTCCTTTGCAAACTGTAAATTGTAGTTTACTGTTATTTCCAATAAGCCCTATCCAAACTCCGATAACTAATCGCTTCCGCAACATGCGAAAACTCGATGTTTTCCATACCTGCTAAATCTGCTATCGTTCTTGCTACTTTTAAAATGCGTGAATATGCTCTTGCGCTAAGTCCCAGTTTTTCAAAAACTCTTCTTAACAGTTCTTCGGATTTTTCATCAAGAGTGCAATATTTTTTTAAAGAAGAGTGGCTCATTGAGGCGTTGCACAGGTATTCCTCGCCTTCAAATCTTTTTTGTTGAACAACTCTTGTTGCATTCACACGCTTCTTTATTGAAGCACTATTTTCACTCTCATTGCTATCCGACAACTCATCATAGGTTACAGCGTCTACTTCAATATGCAAATCAATCCTGTCAAGCATTGGTCCCGATAACCTTCCCATATATTTTTGAATCATTCCGGGGTTGCATTTGCACTCGTTCACTTTTGAGCCGTAATGTCCGCATGGGCATGGATTCATGCTCGCAACTAACATGAAATCCGCCGGATATGTTATTGTTCTCATCGCTCTTGCCACCGCAACGGTTTTACTCTCTAAAGGCTGCCTTAAAATCTCTAATGTTCCTCTTGCGTATTCTAAAAATTCGTCCAAGAACAAAACACCGTTATGGGCTAGTGAAATTTCACCCGGAAGCGCCGCCGTTCCTCCGCCGACCAGTGCTATGCGTGATGAAGTGTGATGAGGAGTTCTAAATGGGCGATTTGTTATGATACCTTTGAACTCGTCCGCTTTGTTTGAAATGCTGTGTATTTTTGTTGTTTCCAAACATTCTCTTGCAGTCATCTCGGGAAGTATCGACGGAATACATTTTGCAAGCATTGTTTTTCCGCCGCCGGGAGGCCCTATGAGCAGAATGTTGTGTCCGCCTGCCGCTGCGATTTCTAATGCTCTTTTTGCGAATGTTTGCCCTTTAACAAATTTGAAGTCCTCATCATAGGAAGTATTTTTGGATATTGTTGAAATTTCTTTGTGTTCAATCGGACAAATTGTTTTCTCACCGCTGATATGGTCGCAAATATCTCTTAAATTTTCAAAAGCATAAACTTCAACGCCGTCAATATAACATGCTTCAGGCGCATTTGATTTTGGACAGATTACTTTTTTTATGCCGGCATTTCTTGCCGCTGTCAGCATTGACAAAATTCCCTTGACACGACTAAGCGTTCCGTCAAGGGAAAGTTCTCCGGCAAATGCATACTCTTTTGCTAATTTTGCAAGGACTTGTCCGGTTGCACAAAGCAGTCCCATGGCAATAGGCAAGTCAAAGTGTGAGCCTTCTTTTTTGATATCGGCAGGACTTAAATTGACAGTCACATCTTTTGGAGCAAGTAAATATCCTGAATTTTTGACAGCACTTTTGACGCGCTCTTTTGACTCCTTGACCGCCTTATCCCCTAGTCCTGTTATTTCAAATCCGGGAAGCCCCGAGTGAATATCAACTTCAACCTTAACTTCATAGCCGTCTATGCCGTTGAGGGCGAAGGATTTTATTATTGAAAGCATATTTCCTTTTGCAACGCATAGCACTAAACGCATAACGCATAATGAAGGATAGGATTTAGATAAAATAATTCTAACAATCGTTATGCGTTGAGCATTGTGCGTTGAATAAGTTTATTTTTTTAAAAAGTTAATTATTGACTCTTTGAATTTTCCGTTTTGCGGACTCTTTAATAGCCTTCTTCTGTCTGACATTGAAATGTCAAGCAGGATTAGGACAGCATATGCAAATGTCAAAATAACAATAACTGAGGCTATGATTGAGATTGCCATAAAGCCGCCTGTGTTATAGTGCGGACGCTGAGTGTTTAGGATTGGAATACCGGTGTAGTCCGAACCTGTGAAATAATTTGGTCCAAGGTTGTTCAAATATCCTGCACTAGCCATTACTGCAAAGCCGTTAAAAAGAACTGCAAAACTGATTAGTCCGAAAACTTTCAAAATTCGCTTGTCTTTTATTAGAATGAAAGATAAGAGGAGCAATCCTAGCGGTGCGACGAGGTTCATTGCACCAAAGCCCATAAAGAAGATTGAGAGCGTAATTAGAATAAATGCCGCAAGGAATGAAAGATTCGCACGGTTTTTGCGGGAAAGATAGATTAAAAGAACGAGTGCAACAACAACGACCGCAAACAAAACGCTGAAGATAACAATAGGAGCGGTAAATTCTGAGCCGTTTCTTAAGAACAAGTTAAAGATGTTGAGCGCGTTTGTTCCAAAATTGTTAATTGCCCCAAGAGGATAGAGGAACATGTTATAGAACCAAACAAAAGGATTTGCAGATGTTCCTGCTGTGACCGGAAGGCTGAGCAAATACATGAATATCAAACTTCCCAAAAGCGCCGCCGGAATCAAAACAACATTTCTTTTTTGTTTGTCACGCATCAACTCGCCAAAATCCTTTGGTTTTGCGTGCTTGACCATAATGGCATATCTGACGAGTGCAACAATGATAAAAATCATTACGACTGACCAAATATATAGTGCATCACGAGTTGTCAATAGTGCAAGCGAGTTTACGAAAATTACACCGATATAGTTTTTCTTTGCAATGAGGTAGAAAGTTAAGACGAGGAACATCATGTAGATACTGAACACGCTTCCCCAAATGCTTGAGGCGAAAATAAAGAGCGGGAAGAACATAATGATAGCGGCAAAAATTAAACCTGTCGGAGCATTGATATATTTTTTTGCAGCCCTGAATAAAATAAATGCTGTGATTAAATCTGCAATGATAAATGGGAGTTTAAACAACAGCGGAAAGCCGAGTGAGTTCATATCAACGCTTGCTGCGTTTCCGATACCGCCGAATATCATGAACATAAGAGCAGTGAAAGGATAGATGCCATAACGCTCAAATGTTGTTGTCATGTTGCCGTTTTGCATGGCAATCATAAATCTGTTGAAAATCCACATGTCGCCATAATCATTTCTGTAGCCAGTCACAACGAAAGTGAAAATCAGGCGAAGGATTAGACCAAGACCAAGCGTTGCACCAAGCAAAATCCCAATATTGAGTTGGTTTGACTTTTGCTTTTCAACTTTTTCTTTTGTTTTTATCTTTATATCATCAACAAAAGTTTCGCTCTCGAGAGTGGTGTCGATTGCAATGGCTGCCGCACCTGAATTGGCGGTTAGTGGTTGGTGGTCAGTGGTCGGCTCGACTGACGGAGCAACTACAGGAATTGGTTCTGCTGTCCCTATAGGCTCGGGTGTTGGTTTAGGAGTTGTTTCCGCCGCCATAGACTCAACTACAGGAGTTGGTTCGGGAGTTATCTCTTCGATAGCGGCAGGTTCAACCGCCGGAGCAACTTCGGGTTTGGAGGTTACTTCGACTATTGAAGCAGTCTCTGGTTCTTGAGTTTGCTCTTGCGGGACATCGAGGGCAGAGTCCCCTACAGTTATCTCTTCTGCAGGAGTTGGTTCAACAGCAATCTCGGGAGTTGGTTCCACCACCGGAACAGGCTCTGTTGCTAACTCGGGAATTATCTCTTCGATAGCGACAGGTTCGACCGCCGGAGCAACTTCGGGTTCGGAAGTTACTTCGACTATTGGAGCAGTCTCGGGTTCTTGGGTTTGCTCTTGCTGGACGCCGAGGGCGGCATCCCCTGCAGTTATCTCTTCTGCATGAGTTGAGACTTCGACCGTCACTGTCTCTTCCAATGCAATCTCTTCTTTATTATTTTCGCCGTCGTTTGTTTCAACTTCGATTTTTTCTTCGATTTTGTCTTCTTCTACTGATTGATTTACAACTTTCTTTTTTGGCTTATCCTCAGTTGTTTCAACTTCAACTTTTCCAACCTCTGATGGTTCAGCCTTTTTTGGTTTTGCATCTTTTTTGAGATAGATAAATTTTGTGATGAAATGCACAATCAAAGCAAAAGCCGCAACTGTCAACACCATAAAAATTATCCAAAAGGCGATGTCTGCGCCTTGATTATTGATGCCTGCAAATGAAAATATATTCATGTTTTTAAACTCCTGTCTTTTGTTAGACTACTTTAGTATTTCCTATTATAGCAAATAATCTCACCCATTGCAAGGATTTTTAACAACATTTAGCAGATTTTGAAAACGAATTGCTTGCTAAATTTTTGCCGGCGTGATAAAATGTAGGCAATTATGGAAAAATCATTATTAGAAAATAAAAAAGCGAAAGTTTTTTGCTATTCCGGAACCGGCAATTCACTAGTGTCAGCAAAAATGATTGCTGATGAGTTAGATGCTAATGTTATTTTTATCACTGAGGAATTATCAGAATCTTGTCAGCATATTGAGGCAGAAGTTTGTGTTAT
>Ga0123352_10019129_pt1 | contig 10920 bp, 6 predicted proteins | sample TergutLab28metaG_FD_89700 | JGI IMG/M metagenome (GOLD analysis project Ga0123352, IMG submission 89700) | Labiotermes labralis P1 segment gut microbial communities from Petit-Saut dam, French Guiana - Lab288 P1 | ecosystem: Host-associated > Arthropoda: Insects > Digestive system > Gut ... | reverse complement strand
CGCTGACCACGTGACACCCCTCTATCCGCAAAAGTTGGCACTAACTTCGCCGACCGGCGGCGGCCGCTCTGTCGGTATAGTTCGCGTGCGGACTAAGGCCACGGAGTTTAGTTTAGTTTAGCTTTCGCTGAACGAGTTTACATAAAAATAATTCATATACATTATCAACCAACAAATGCACTTACATAAAATAACACACTAAAACACTTATAATCGCTCCGACGTGTTTCGATCCTTAGATCATCCTCAGGGAGCTACGTTGTTCCTTGTTAAAGTCATTTTAAAAACATTCACAAAATTTTGTGAATGTTTTGTGAATATTTTTAAAATGACTTTAGCAAGGAACAACGTAGCTCCCTGAGGATGATCTAAGGATCGAAACATGTCGGAGCGATATTAAGTGTTTTAATGTGAAATTTTATGTAAGTGCATTTGTTGGTTGGTAATTAAATTGATTCTACGAAATGCACGGTGCAACGATGAGAAAATTCATATACAATTTTGTTAATTCCAAATCCGCTAACATCGAAATCGCCCAAGCAGAATATACATGCTTACATTGCCTGCACTTGGTTCTTACTTGGAATTCAAAACCGATTTCGAAAATCAATTCTGCGAACATGTATATTTATTACATTTTGAATGCCAAAAGGAAGACAACTCCTAAAAACTTAAGGTTAACCCATTAAACGCCAAGTTAAATCCCGTCTGCTATTTGCTGCCATTATTAGAAGCTCGCCATATTCTCCACGTTAGCAGGGTAGGTGTTAATTCACACTATAGGCTCCCTTAAGGCCAGCTCATGGCCCATACTTGTATCTAAATGCGTCTGTTTCACATCACGGGGCGCTCATTTGGGCCAGCTATTCTTCGAAAGAATATCTGACCCTTAACTAATGCGATTGCCGCCAGATCTTTATTGGTAAGTTTTGAACGGATATAAGGCAAAATTATGTTTGCTGGATTGTCGCAAGAGCACTTGGTGTGAACACACTACTTACATCCCTAGCCGCGAATTTACATTGAGCTAAGCATGAGTGTGGACATGGTGTGAATCCAAGTTTTTGGTGTGGACCAGAGAGTAACGTTGCCAAAAATATTAAACGAACAGAGTTTCAGGGTGCGTGGACAACTGTGTTTCAGGACAGTTTGCGACGGCCTCTTGAGAACACCCTAAATTTTCTCGAGAAGGGTTCTGTTTCAGGGAGTCAATTTTAATGAGGGGAGAAATTATGAATGCTTGGTTGGTGTATTCAGAAGACCTGTCACGGGCAGCTTACCTCAGTGAACACAGGTCCTTCATTATTTACACTCTACGTAAAGTGGCAAGAAAATCACACGGTGTAGAGGCTTTGTCTCGCAGCTGCTGCTTGATTACATTCCTTGTGGTTACCTAAGGACAGCCTAAATTCCCCACAACCATGGGTTTGCACAAATAAGAAACCCACAACAGACAATTCGATATGCAGCTGATATCAAACCGTCTTCTATATCAGCCGCTATGATGACAGCAACTGTATAACATTTTAATGGCAAACAATTCTTCTCTACGTGGGTTAGACACGTTGTTCCTTGTATCGTCCTTAAGAATCTCGTTCTATCGCCTGCCTGGTATTACTCTTGCATACTCAGAATTCGGTGCTATCTTCACGCAACCCATCTTTATTCTAAGCTACCATGTGCTTAACTCAGCATAACGTCGTGAACACGTAAGGAAAAACGGAGGTACAGATCCATGTACTCTTCACTTCGGTCTTAAATGAAAATGAATGCTCAACAAGACGTCGAACCGCTTTATGCCTGCGGAGAGGTCTGTTGTCGCCAATGGATAAGAAGATCTGTGTAAGCCAGATTCTTTCTGAGCGCTGTGGCCAGAAGAACCAGAATCACTGCCTTATCTTTTGTCGTCCAGGCAGTTTCCTGCTGACTAAAATGACTGAGATATCCCGTCAGTTAACCATAACCTCAGCAGATAAGACAGCTTCGTCACAAACGGACCTAACAATCCAGCACTCCCTTACACCTGTTTCAATTAGTGATCGTTCATTTATTTAGATTCCTTTGTGCCAAGTCCCCGAATGAAGTGTCAGTCACATTGAATTTAACGGCTTTACTCCACTCATCAATTTGTGTCAATATATAATAAAAAAAAACTCCAAACACAACATATAATTTTGATAACCAACAGCTACATGTTTCGTCCTTAAAAATAAGTCACCATTAATCTGTGCAATATAACAAATATGTAACACACAACATACATAGTAGATATGTTCAAGACTGAAATCTCAACTTGTTACCGCTGGAAATCATAATTCAGATAATGCGATGCTAATGACGTTTTATGAACTTCAGTTGTCACAAGTAACGATCTCGGTCTTGAACATGTCTGTATACCTACTGCACATTATATCTCTTTCTTTACAGCCTCGTGATAGCTACTTCATAAAGCCAAAACATGTTAACTGTTTGTTAGAAACAAGTATCTTGCGTTGGATGGTCACATTTATTGGTTTTTAAACTTACCAGAGAGTGTCATGGATAACATTTACAGTATTTAATACAAAGATCAAGTGCAAAACCATTTTCTCTTTTATTTTCCTTAAAATTTCATCAAATTGTAACAAATATCCGTTCCACTTCACATTCCACCCGCTTAAGCGCTGTCTGTGTGCTTACCCTCAAAGTGGCATTTAGATCTCACTGTTAGTTCAGAGGGTGGCAAATATGGTAGTGGGACATCAAGAACATTTGTCACGATACGAACATAATACATGTTTATTCTCCAGATGCACTATCATGTTTCTGCAAGGTTCCATTTTTATATACAGTCTTTATAGAAAATAGATACGATCCAGTACAAAGATAAGAATGACGCATCCCTCAAATCACACCTTCACTGAAGTACATTCTAGACATATACTTAAGTCTCAACGAGATTAAGCTGTTCCGAGATTATATTGTGGATATGAGCTCTTCCAAAGCACTCATATTATTGCTTATATTAAACATGGAACAGCGTTTAATGTGCAAGTAATCAGATTAATTTTATCTGCCTGTGCCAGAGTCCTCTCAAGGTTATTATGGTACACCTGAAATACTGGAAACTTTGCGTGAAGTTCGTTCAATGAAGATGCGTGTGATGCCGTACTAACATATCATACAAGGGACACTGCCTTCATGATTCATGAATCATGATTTGAAATAGCACTAATGGCATACACAATACATGTGCACTTATGTTATAATGTCATTACCTGAATGAACGGTTACATTGCCCTTTAATAAATGACTTAGACACGACATGTACATCAAACATTTTCTGAATGTGTGACTTAATATTTACAGAATAAGCAACAGGGTAAGGATGCAGAATGTATCACTGGTTACCAAATATGGGTAAAAGGTAAAAGACAAAGCAATCCTTGCACAAGCCTGGAGGATTCCAAAAGGTTGAGGCTCCCAGATTTCAAGACAATAGGCACATGAAGGTGGTAAGTTTGTCATCCCTACGCACCGGCTGTCTTTACCTCCCAGGAAATATTCCTGGTCCTCATTTCTGTAAGAGGCTGAGTCGACCCCAGGGCCATAGTGCGTCCGGAATGATTACTGAATTTTGGTACAAATATAAATTATGTATTCTGGAAATTTCTCAAGAAATAAACAAATCGAAAAACCTACTCGTGTATGTCTATACAAAAAGTGTAAATTTTAAAATCTAATAGTTTGTACACCCTACTTATGGAAACAAGTAGAAATAAGCTAGATAAATCACAGAATAAACTCACGTGAAATGAGATGAATTTAATTGTTCAGTATTCCGTGTGTGACTGTAAGTAAGCAGTTCTAAATTGCACAGAAAGTAGACAGATGACAACAAAATATCATAAAATAATTCTGAGGAACGAAACGTGGAATTCACTCGTGTCTGGGATGTTTCACACCCTGATATTACAGTTGGCAATCAAGATTCTGAGAACTTCTCTGCTTGCGACTCACTTCCGTCTCCCCACCACTTGTACTTCTCCGCACATTTGCACCTCCCTCACTTTAAACGTACCATTTTTAGAACCTGAATATTATTAAAAGTGCTCGTCTATGATGATCAGCATGTAAGTCATTACTGATTATATTTACAGAATGAAGTATCATTCATGTGTTACTGAAATGTCATTCAATTCTGAAGTAATATATCACAGCTACGAAGCTCATAATGAATGTTAACACAGTTCGATACCATAGACAATATATGTAAGCGTTAACATGTTACAAGACGTAACCCATGAACGTAACTACAGCAGTCTACGTCATATATTCTGCAATATCAGTAACACTTCCATTTATTCTTCGATAAAATCAAACAGAATATATGGCAATAGAATTAAATATTCAGTGCTGCTCATAACAAAACCCACTACTGGTCAAAATACCAAGACGGTTAGGCCTACATCAACTTTCCATTATGGCAAATAACCCTAGGAATTCAAGGAGAATGTTCCCTCAAAATACTTCACCACGGAAATTCTGTAAGTATTCCTTGTCTCCCCAGTATTGTCAGGTACGCCACTAATTGTAGCGTCATAAATTTCACTACAGTAACAGAGTCACGTGAACTGCACCAATCACGATATTTCTAATTACGTAACATCAAATTTATAACTTATGCCCTTCAGATTCAGTTTTTTTGAACACTTTATGTCAGATTCTTTTCACTTGTCCTTCCATCAAGATAACAGGTACTATCGTACAACCGATAAAATTGTTTTTGTATTATTATATTCCGAGTTTTAGAAAGTAAACACGATGAAAATTTCCCAATTTTATATTAACATCATTTCTCAGGCTGTATTATCTGTAATTTCATAAAATATCTCATGCTATTTTTCACTGTTCCAGAAGCAGAATTTTTTAAATTTTGGAGAGTACTTGTTGCAACAATACCTGTACAGCTGTTTTTATTTTGTGTCATGTCAATATAGGTTACATATTTAAAGAAGAAACATAAAACGCTCTCTTATTGAAACCATCTTTCCTTAAAATCCTCGATGCACTCGACGTGCTTCGGCGAGGCATTGTCATCTTAAAGAGTTGTAAAAACTGAGCAGTAAAGGTAAAGTTCCTCCTAGAACAGGTCAAGAAGGCCCAGAAGGAGGTTAAGGTATAGCTCTACTCTTTCTTTAACCTTGGTACTAGTTTGGGGTGAGTGGTCAACGCCACACCCCGGCCGCTTTACTGCGGGAAAAGAAACCCGGTACAAACTGTACAGGACGCTGGTTGGGCCCACAACCGGTCTGGATGGTTGCGGAAAATCTCGCCCCCACCGGTTTTCGAACCTCGGGCCGTCCAACACACAACAAGTCACTATACCGACTACGTACATACCTACATACGTACTTACAGACGTACATAGTACATAACGACATACAGACGTATATATATACGGTAGTACATACATACATGCATACTTCAGTATACATACGTACGTACCTACATACAGAAGAAAATACGTACGTACATACATACGAACATACATACATAATACATACACACACACACGGAAGTACACAATACGTACATACAGAAGTACATAATACATACATACAGACGTATATAGAGAAGTACATATACACATAAATACGAACTTACGCACATACTTACGAACATATTTACGTACATCATACCTACGTACATAGTACGCACATACATACATACATACACACATGCATAGGTACGTGCATACATACGTACATACGTACATATATACATACACACATACATACATACATACATATATACATACACACATACATACATATATACATACACACACATACATACATACATACACATACATACATACATACACACATACATACATACACACATACATACATACATACATATATACATACACATACATACATACACACACACATACATACATACGTACATACACACATACACACACATACATACATACACATACACACACATACATACATACACACATACATACATACATACATACATACATACATACATACATATATACATACACATACATACATACATACACACATACATACACGCATACATATACACATACATACACACACATACATACATACGTACATACATACATACATACATACACACATACACACACACATACACACATACATACACCAGTACATGCAGAAGAAATATAAATTTAAAAAAACACGCCGCACTTTCTTCCACAACTAAATCTACGAAGTTCTTATTTCATTTGCCTTTTGATGCCAAGTAATCTACTTCCCGTTTCCTGCGTGTGCAATCTGCATCTGTTTGATGTCGATAACTTCCAGTGGTGTATATGTCCATGCAGTCTTTCAAGAAGCAAGGCTTCTTTTGTCTGCGGCGAAACACCCGTAACGACAACTTTATTGTAAACTGTCTCGCTTGTGTGTTATTTAAATAATCTGTCAATTTCTATGAATGTACAGCGTCGGTGATGGACGAAACAATGAGTACGAATCGTTAATGGAAAGATACTGACAGGGGAAACCGAGTTATTCGGACAGATACCTTTCACAATGCCACTTTGTACGGACTCGCCTGGAATTGAAATCAGGTTTCCGCGGTGAGAGGCTGCAGACTAGTCGCCCAAGTTCACTGTCTTTTCCGTATCAGTAATTGCGCTGCTTTAAGACTGTTAAAAATGTTAGCTGTCTTTCATTCGGTTTATCACAAATAATGTGCCGTTAGACATACCCCACCTTTGTGCTTTTACAGCCTGCAATCTCAATAGTAGAAATATCTGGAGTGTAGAACCTAAAATTGTAAATGATGATAGATTTTTAAAAAATGGTAAGTTATTGCACAACGTCTCAGATAGCATCGCAACAACGAAGAACTTACATTAAACTTTCTATATGACAGCGAGAACTCTAAACCTGACCGCGTCACGTTGTGCCTTGTAAATTCTTACGGCCTAGCATTGCCGAGCCACCGGTATCGCAGGTTTAAACGGCGCCAGAGGTATCGGTTTTTTGTTTTGTGGCCACTATACAGTCTTCCGTCCTTATATCTACCTTTTATCTAAGCTTTAATAATTCTGGAGTTAACTGTGGCTGGTGTCAAAACACATTCATCTCACCGAAAACATTTGTAAATAAAGGCTGTACAACTACACGAAAACTTATTTCATGTAGCATAAATAGTATTTTTAAGAGGAATTTTCAAGTTTATGTACTATGGTAGATACATTGGACCGAAAATGTTAATGTATATTTAAATTAAAATTCTTTCTTTATTTCAGAAACAAACTATTCTGACAGACGCACATGAGTACCGAATTGTGAACTTATTTCGTACAAATAACGTATGATAAGGCTTATCAAGTCTACTTCTGATTTTTATTCGGAAAGCAGAATTGAACCCAGTGATGCGTCATTCGGCATAATCAGTACTCCACCATCAATAGCATACATGCCGTTAAGCCACTGCGAATCTCACCTGCTACAAGCCCAGGCTGTGAAGTACGGAAAGATAAGGCGTGATAAGATTACATTTGGTTTACACTTCGCCTACAGAAGCAATAAACTATCTTTACATTATTCGAATTATAAACACGGTTAAAGTAAACTTACGCTGGGCGGATAACCACAAGATGGCGGCCGTCTACTGACAGCCAATCGCGTTTCCTGTAACAGACGTTCTCGTGATGTAATGGCTGCTTATATAAAAAGAAAAAGACAGTCAGAAAATCTGTAAAATAACAAAGTAATATGGAGAGATAGTTTGAATAGTATAAATGTCATTAGGGCAGTGATCAGTGGCAGGTGTCAATGAGAATTCAGCCCGTGCTATATCGGTCACCTATTGGTGAATGTCTTTCCCGTGTTTGTGCCCATAACAGCATCTATACAAGCATGAAGGATGCATCAGCGTAGAAAGACAAATTATATTTCGTTCCAGTTGTCCGAAATCTTGATATTACAGTTCCCTACTCTAGGCCTACAAGATGGATACATTAATCAATACTAAACACAAAAAATATCAGATATGATATAGAAATGTTAAGGTCCAGTGAATATATGTAGTGCATGTACTATGCATGGGGAGGTAGAGCGAAAAATGTGAAAAGCAACTTGAAGCAAACATTTTTCAAAAGCGTTCTTTGCAGTTAGTATCATGATAATTTAAGGCCGGTAATTTTCTTAAGAATGGACTGTTCGGAAGTGACTTTCCCGACTTTAATGTTGTATTACCCATCTATAGATATTATGAATGTAGCTCTTCCTAGCGGTGAGAATGCACAATAGCGTGGGACCTAGGGGTCAAAGTAAAATTTAAGAATCATTTTTCCCGGTTGTAGGTATATACATTTTTGCTGTACCGAAAACAAGCTATGAGTAACTCATGATTACGATGAACACCATGTTCGGGTATTCTGCGTTTGTGACAGGAATTTTGGGTATCATCCATGGGTTATCAATTTGATTGTCGGCCTGGTTACGAGTGTCGGGTGTACTGACTGCGATACTTCTGTCTGTTATTTCCCCAAGACAAGTGAGGTTAGAGGGGCTTACCTCATAATAAGTCATGGTAGTTTCTTCAAGTACTTCACCTTCATGATCAGCCTTCCATTCGACGTCACATAATCTATACAATGAAGAAAGTTTCACTAAAGAACAGAGAACCAAGCAAATTGAATGACAAATAAAGAGTAAAACAACACTGCAAAGAATGGGAGAATCTGATGTCTACAGATCTAATAAACAGCACAGGTATTACATTTAGCATGTACAAATAATATTTTCCTTTTCCTTCATTATACACCATATAGTGTACAAACCACAAACAATAAATATTTAAACAAAATATACGTGTAGGTGTTGATTATGTACAGGTCTGTACCTTATGTCACGAATAAACACTTTGTTACGTTAAGTCACTTTCGGAAAGTCTGGCCAAATTTCAATTGAGTTTATAAACGGAGAGAATTGTGCCAAAATTTATAGAAAAATGTTACGTGTTTACGGCAGATGAAAAGCGCGCGCGCTCGTGTGCGTGTGCGTGTGTGTGTGTGTGTGTGTGGGTTGAGGGTGAAGTGTCTCCATTTTATGCAGTTCGTCCAAATAACCCCTGACAATTCCAGTTCTCCGATCGCAGACAGAAGCGCAACACCGATATTCTCACTCTCAATGAACGTATCTCCTTGCCTCTGTTTAAATGAATGTTTGGGACCTACCGTGCATTAATGTGATGGCTAGCAGGGACACACCTACTCATACAAATTAAAGAATGTGTGATTTGCTCTTTGCTGGAAAGTGACTGTCCCTATAGTGTAAATCGGAACTAACTTGCACCAACAGTACGCACAACAAGGTTCCACCAAAATCGGGTAAATTTACAAAATCTGTTTTGTGGCAGGTAAAATGTACATTTTTTCCTGCCCCCAAATCTTTAAGAAATTACGATAAATTACGAAGTTTACAGACCAGCATTTTACATGTTGTACTAAATTTTGTGTATGTGCTGTTACTCCGTTCAGCAAAAGAAGGTTTCACTTGTATATTAGATGTGCAAGATTACTTATTCTTTCTAATCACATTAAATTAATTCCTGACATTACTGGGGGGAGGGGGGAACTTGATTTTAATTAGGCGGATAGCCACGACTTGTACAGTCACTAGTCGGAAAACTGTTTGACAAAAAATTAAATGGGAGAAACGCCTAACTTACTGAAATGTGAATAAATGTCGCGTATACGAGGGTACACTCAGTTCGAACTAAGAACAGGAATACACGGAACGCTCAAATTGAAATTACCAAAGAATTTACAGCGTCAGGGTATCCTCCGCCTAGGCACAACTTTCTTTGTGTACTTTCCCAATAGAATATGCACTTGAACTCGCTTTATAGTAATTACCGAAACATGAAGCGAAGTTAGGCGAATATTCTAATGTTAATATTTAAGAAGTATAAGGACGGAGAAACTCCTGACATCAACACATAAACACTACATGAAGTTAAAGCACTGTACATGCTCATCCTATGTTCATTGTATGCCCTGACTTGCTCGTCATAGTTGGCGAGAATTCCTCGGGATACGGGTGGGATTCATCGAATCTGATAAAGTCCTCTTTATTTCTTTTTATTTATTTACATCTACTGTAAAACGTCTGCACTTGTCCAGTTAATCAACTGTCAATTGTTCGACTTCCTTCTTTCACTCGAACTTCACTCTCATAATCTATAAACCAACAGTCACGTCACTCCAGCGCTATCAATTTGTGCTCTAGGTAACCTCACTAAGTGCAACCGCGCTTACTTGAGTGAGAACGTCCAGCTCTCTTTGGTCAGTATGAAAATTTATTTTATTTATTTATTTTCTCCTTGGGTTCAAGGTTTGCTTGTGTTAGGCTATTGCCCTTCACCCTATGTTGCCAACATTATGAGTACTACATGTTACAACTGCATTTCAAGAATTAGCCAAACAGACTATTATTTCTTTTGTCGGTTGCTCACAGGGCTTCAGACTTGAAGATTTCTGGAGCAATAACCTTCCACCCTTCACTAAAGGTTTCTACTGTGAGTTTTATGACGGACGGTAAGAACTTCTGATGTGTGTACTGCACTTAGTCGGCGTTCTATTTTACACGGATGGCTTCGACTCACACGTAACTGAGGGCTAGCAGTCATTTTACTTACCAACAAATATACCAAAAGGTTAGGCTACAGTACGTGATTTTGCGTGAAAGACTAGATCATTTTTCATATATTGCTGGGAAACTGCACACGTTATACCATATTATATATACAGGGTGTCCCAGGAGGAATGTGCCAGACTTCGGGAGAGTGTTCCTTATGTTAAAGTATACCGATATAACCCAAAACACCTATATCCAAAGTTGAACGGTTACGGAGATAATG